>WNGR01002256.1_pt1 | contig 31593 bp, 32 predicted proteins | sample 5407581 | NCBI WGS metagenome assembly WNGR01 (sample SAMN13153383, study PRJNA577476) | soil metagenome | isolation source: 80 cm soil or saprolite under Garry oak tree replicate 2 | place: USA:California | collected 2016-06-15
GGATTCATCGGCGGCGCAGAGATCGACAGGCACGGCAACCTCAACACCAGCTACATCGGCGACTGGCGCAAGCCGACGCTTCGCCTGCCCGGGAGCGGGGGCGCCGCGGACATCGCGTGCCTCGCCAGGCGCTTCGTCGTCATCATGCCGCAGGAGAAGCACCGATTCCGCGAGCGGGTGGACTTCATCACCTCGCCGGGCTTCGGGGACGGCGCGGGGTGGCGCGAGCGCGTGGGGCTGCGCGGCGGCGGGCCGGCGGCCGTCATCACCACGCTGGGCGTTTACGGCTTCGACGAGACGACGCGCGAGATGGTTCTCATGTCCTGGCATCCGGGCCAGACGGTGACGAGCGTCAGGGCCGCCACGGGCTGGGATCTCCGCGTGGCCGCAGACTGCCACGAGACGCCCACGCCCACACGCGCCGAGCTCGACATCGTGCGTGCCTGCGACCCCGAGGGTTTCTGGACGCGCTAGCATCCCTTGCTACAACGACGAGACGGAAGTCGAGCGCTTCGTGCGCGCGGTGGCTGAGTAGGCGGCGCAGGCGCTCCTCAGTACGCGGGGGGCGCGTACACGGTGAGGAAGAAGAGCGGCTGCCCACCCGTGTTCTGCACGTGATGGCGGGTGCGGGCGGGAATCAGGACGAGCGCTCCCGCCCCCGCTGGGCACCGTCGGTCACCGATCTGCACGAGCGCCTCGCCCTCGAGCACGTACACGATCTGGTCGCCGTCGTGCTCCTCTTCGGGGCCCGCGTCGGCCCCGGGAGCGATCGTCATGACGGCGGTCTGGCTGCGATCCGTCTCCTGCAGGACGCGGAAGAACTCGCCCTTGTGTGCGGCCACCGACACCACGTCCATGACGCCTCCTCGTGTGCGGCTCGGGCCGGGCCGGCGTCAGTCGCGCCGGAGCTCCGGGAGCACGGTCCGGGCGAACAGCTCGATGTTCTTCACGGCGAGGGCGTGAGGCAGGCTGCCGAACTGGAACAGGGCCATGAGCACGCCCGCGCCCAGCTCTCGCATCTCGGCCCGGATCTCGCGGGCGACGTAGTCGGGGTCGCCCACGAGGGTCATCCCCTCCTTCTGGGTCAGGTCGAAGTCGAGCTCGTAGAGCGGGAGCTCCTCCGCGCTCCGCACCGCCGCCGGGCGCGGCGGCGGCGTCTGGCCGAGGAGCTTCATCGACCCGCGGTGGTAGCTGAGGAGTTTCTGCCAGAAGTAGTCCAGATGCGGCTCGGCCTCCTCGCGGGCGCGCGCGTTCGTCTCGGCCACGTAGACGTGGCGCAGCACGTGACAGTGCTCGGGGCCGGGCGTCCATCCGTGCTGCGCGGCGAACGCCCGATAGCGGTCGAAGATCGAGCGCGTGCGCGCGTTGGACCGGTAGGCCGCGCCCGTGGGCACCCGACGGCGCGCCGCCAGCTCGAGCCCTTCGTCGCTGTCGGCGGGAAGGATGATGGGCGGGTGCGGCTGCTGGAGCGGTCGCGGCCAGATCGAGACCCGATCGTAGCTCCAGTACTTTCCGTGCCAGGCGAACGGCTCGCGCGTCGTCCACGCCTTGACGACGAGGTCCCACGCTTCCTGCAGGCGCTCCCGCGCCTCGGGAAGCGGCACGCCGAGGGCCAGGTATTCCTGCGGCACCCCGCGGACGAAGCCCGAGATGATCCGGCCACCCGACATGACGTCGAGCATCGCGACCTCCTCGGCGAGCCGCACGGGGTGGGCGTGGAGCGCGGGCAGGTTGCCCAGGATCCCGATCTTGATCCGCCGCGTGCGCTGGGTCAGCGCGGCCGCGATGATGTTCGGCGACGGCATGAGCCCGTAGGGCTTGGCGTGATGCTCGTTGATGCAGATCGCGTCGAACCCGTACTCCTCGTACAGGACCATCTGGTCGAGGTGCTGAGCGTAGATCTCCTGGCCGCGGACCGGATCGAAGAGGGCGTTGGCGTCCGGATAGTACGAGGGCTCGTCGAGGTACGGCCAGGGCATGAGGTCGAACGCATAGACCTTCATCGGACCGCTCCCGCCTTCACGCGAGATCCAGGGCCTTTCCGTCGAGATCCTCGGCGCGCTCCACCTTGATGAGCACGGCGTAGCCCTTCTTCTCCGGATCCCGGTCCTTCTCCGGCTGCACCAGGCGCTGCCAGACACCTTCGTATGCCGGTCCCGAGCGGTGAATCGCGGCGGTGCCGTAGAAGCGGGCGATGCCGCCCTTGGGCAGGAGTCCGGATTCCCGAAGCGCGGGCTTCCTGAAGAACACGGTCACCTTCGTCCCATCGCGGAGGTTCTCGTTGGTCGAGCCCTTGCCCCGCTCCCAGAGCGCGATGTGCTCGTCGTCGAAGACCATCGTGCTGCCGCGCGGGCTCACCTGGGCAAATCCGCTCGGAAGCACGGTGCCCACCAGGCACACGTGGGCCGGAAACGCGGTGTTGATGTGCTCGCGCAGAGGTTTGGGAATCTTGGCCAAGGCACACTCTCCTCTCTTGACGGGACGTCGGGCTCTCACGGTAGCCCGTCGCCTCCCACCCGTCAACGGCCCCTGCTATCCTGGGGACGATGATCGCCCGCCTCCGCTGGATCATGTGGGGCATTCCCGCCTTCATCTTCGTCTTCGCCTTCGTTCATCGGGTGGCGCCCGGCGTGGTGGCCAAGGAGATCATGCAGGCCTTCGAGGCCAGCGGCACCATCGTCGGGCTGCTCTCCGCCATGTACTTCTACGCTTACGCCGGCTTCATGATCCCGGCCGGTCTCCTCATCGATGGCCTGGGAGTCCGGCGCGTCGTGTCGGCGGGCGCGGCCGTCATGGGGCTGGGCTCGCTCGCCATGGGGCTCGCGGCAACTCCGAGCGTGCTCTTCGGCGGACGCTTCCTGGTCGGTCTCGGCGCCACCGTCACGTTCATCGGCTGCCTCAAGATCGCGGCGAGCTGGTTCCCGCCCTCTCACTTCGGGACGATGTCGGCCATCAGCGCCACCATGGGCATGCTGGGCGCCCTCCTCGGGACGGCGCCCCTCGCCGCCCTGGTGGCGGCGGCGGGCTGGCGCGGCGCCTTCGTCACCATCGGCGCCATCCCCCTGCTGGGCGCGCTCCTCTGCTTTGTCTTCGTGCGCGATCATCCGCGCGGGCACGTCGAGGAGAGCGCGCCCGTGCCGGGGCTCGCCGAGGTCGTGCGCGGCATGCTCGAGGTGCTGGGGAACCGACACACCTGGCCGCCCTTCCTCGCGTTCTTCTTCCTGTACTCGGCCATGGGCAACCTCATGCTCTGGGGCGTGCCCTTTCTCCGCGACGTCTACGCCCTCAGCAACACGCGCGCGGCGGCCTACGCTTCCCCCGTCACCCTCGCGCTCCTTCTCTCCGCGCCCCTCACGGGCTACCTCTCGGATCGCGTCTTCCAGCTCCGCAAGCTGCCCTACACCGTGCTCGCGTGCTGTCTCTTTCTCGCCTGGGCGGTTCTCGTGCTCACGCTCGGCTCGCTGCCCCTCTGGGGTCTGGCCGTTCTTTTCTTCGCCATGGGCCTCGCCAGCGGCGGCTTCGTGCTGACCTGGCCCATCGGCCGAGAGGTCAATCCGCCGCACCTGGCGGGCACCGCGGTGGCCGTGGCCAACATGGGCGGCTTCGTGGGCGCGGCGGTGACCCAAGGCCCGGTGGGCGCGATCCTCGATTCCCGATGGACCGGCGCCATGCTCGAGGGCGCACGTGTCTACCCGCTCGAGGCCTACCGCGTGGCTTTCCTGGCCTGCGCGCTCTGCGTGCTGATCGCAGCGGCGCTCAGCCTCCTGCTGCGCGAGACGCGCGGGCAGAACATCTACCACCAGCTCTACCCTGGAGGCGCCCGCAGGCGTGGCAGTTCGAGCTGAGCAGCAAAGGTGCGAGGCGAGGCCCGAGTTGATCAGCGGCGAGGTGAGGGCTGAATGGATCTAGCCGCGGTCGAGAAAGCCCTCGGTCATGGCGTTGATGACGGGGATGCCGTTCGCGGATATGGCGTTGATGCGGGCCTTGACCTCTGCGAGGGGGCGGAAGGGCTTCTTGAGCAGGTGCGCCGTGTAGTCATGCACGGCCGAGGCGAGCTCGGCGCCCGGCACAACTCGCGTGACGAGCCCGAGCGCCTGGGCTTCCGCCGCCGAGTAGCGATGGCAGCCCATGATGATCTCCTTGGCGCGCGCCGGCCCCACGAAGCGAATGAAGCGCGTGGTCGAGGCGACGCCGAGCGGCACGCCCAGATCCACCTCCGGGATCCAGAACTGGGCCTCGGCGGCCGCGAAGCGGAAATCGCAGGCGAGGGTCAATCCCCAGCCTCCCCCGACCGCATGGCCATTGACCATGCAGATGGTTGCCTGCTCGAGGTTCTCGAGGGCGGTCTGGGCCCGCTCGAAGAGCCGCCGGAACTGAGACTTCTTCTCCGTGAAGAGGCGCCGGCGCTCCTCGTCCGTCTTGGCCCGCGCGTGGGGGGCATCGGCGCCGGCCGAGAAGACGGGCGGAGCGCCGGTGACGATCACCACGCGCGTCGTGTCGTCGTCTCGGAGCTCCGTGAAGGCCCGCGACAGGTCCGTGAGCATGGCGTCGCTCAGCGAGTTCCGGCGCTCCGGCCGGCTGAGCGTCACCGTGGCCACGGCGCCTTTCCGATCGAGCGTGACGTTGTCGCTCATGCGCGCGCCTCCTGCAGGGCCTGCTCGAAACCTTTCTCGTCCGCGAGGAGCTGCCGCTTCGTCTCCCTGACGATGCGCCGGGCCCGCTCGTATCCCTGGCCGGTCTCGCGACCGCGCGCCACGGAGGGAGCCAGGATCTCGTCGAGAAAGCGCTCGAAGGCGCGCGCGAGCCGGCGGCGCACATCCCCGTAGCCACGGACCACCGTGGCGATGTCGGCGACCTCGCGGGCGAGCTCGAGATCCAGCGCCGCGGAGTCGAGGACCCCCTGCTGCCATCGATCGATCAGCGCGAACTCTCGCTGAGCGCGCAATGACCACGGCCGCATCACCCGCAGCCGGCCGAGGAGCCAGATGCGGAGGAATCCGCTCACCGCGGTGGTCTTGACGTGCTGGCCCAGGCTCGGGCGACGCTCGGGCCACCAGCGCTCGCAGAGACGAGCGATGGGAGCGGCCACAACCGCGGGCAGGATGCCGTAGATCTCGTCCAGATCGGGCTTGAGGTAGTCGGTCACGTGCACGACCTGACCGTTCGTGGCGCCGTGATCCCGCCGGATGCGCTCGAAGCGGCCCCGGCGGGTCTTGAGGTCGGCCACGCGGATGGCATCCTCGTACGTCATCCAGACGGCGAGCCGGCGGGCGAAGATCTCCGTCATCCGCAGATCTGGATCCGCGGCGAGCACCGCGCGGACGCGGGCGAGGTAGCCTCGCGCATAGCGCGCGTCCTGATAGTCGATCAGGCGGGCCAGGGCTTCGCCGAGCGTCCGGTGGAGGGGCGCCGGAAACTCCTCCTCCGCTTGCCGGACGAGCCCGAGAAAATCGCCCATGCGCAGTCCGAGGGCATGCGCGCGCTCCGCCTTGACCTGCTCCCACGATCGGGCGGGCGCGGGCGCCGCCGTCGCCTCGCCGCCCGAGGCCACGATCTCCATGCCCGCCTTGAAGCCCGCGAGGTTCCGCTCGACGGCGACTCCACCCTCGCGAATGGCGGCCTCGAAGGCCGACGCTTCGAGGGGCAGGATCTCCGTGGCGCAGAGCGCTCCCAGCATCACGGCGTTGACCTCGCTGCCCACGGCCCGCGCGGCCGCCAGGCCGTCGAAGGCGATCAGGCGCTTCGAGAGCGCCCCCAAGGCCTCCTCCACGCGCTCGCGCGGGAAGATCCCGTCGCCGAGCGCGCTCTTCTCGCCGATGGCGAAGAGACGGTGGGTGCTCGCGATCATGGTCGTGCGCTCGGGCGAGACGTAATCGGTCTCGAGGGTGCGTCCGGCCTCGAGGAGCTCGGAGGCCATGACCACGTCGACATCTCCGGGCGTCGGATACAGCGAGAAGACGGGCTCGGGACCGCCGGCGGGAATGGGCTCGGGATACACCTCGAGATAGTAGGTGGTGGCGCCCGTGCGCTGGGCGACACCCGGAATGGACGTGGCCTGAGCGGGCAGCCCCGCATGAGCGGCGGCGCCCGCGATCCACTCGGTGAGAACGCCCCCGCCCTGGCCCCCGAGCGCCGCGATCAGAATGGAGATGGGGCGACGCGCGGGCATCACGCGGCCTGGAGGCGCCCGATCACCCAGCGCCGCGCGGCGTCGAGCGCACGCTCCCACCGGCCAGGATTGTGGACCACGCGCGTCTCGAAGAAGGACGGGCAGAGGACCGCGGCGTGCGCGACCTCGCCGCAGAGCCCGCAGCCGACGCAGGTCTGGTCCACGTGCGCGACCGGATCCTCGCGCAGGGGATCGGGATTGTCCTTGAGGGTGAGCGAGGGGCAGCCGTTGAAGCGCATGCACGACTTGTCGCCCGTGCACACGTCCGGGTCGACGCCGAAGCGCGGCGTCACCACCCGCCCGCCCGCCTTGAGCCGGGCCGAGATCTGCGGCTTGACCCGGCGCTGGCGCTCGAGCTGGCACTCGGCGCGGGCGATGATCACCTTGAGCCCGCCCGCCGCCGTCGTCATGGCTTCCTTCACCGTCTTGAGCGTCTCGCCCACCCGGTAGGGATTGACGACGCGCATCCACGGGACGCCGAGGCTCCGGATGGTCTCGGCGATGGACATGCGCACCCGCTCACCCTGCGGGTTCTTGCCCGTCGAGGGATTGTGCTGCTGACCGGTGGCGGAGGTGTAGAAGTTCTCCAGGATGACGAGCACGGAGTCCTGCTTGTTGAAGACGGCATTGGCCACGCCGGTGGTGAGCCCCGAGTGCCAGAAGCCGCCGTCGCCCAGGATGGAGATCACGCGCTTGTCGAAGTTCGGCGCCACCGCGCTGGCCGACGCCAGGCCGAGGCCGTAGCCGAGGATGGTATTGCCCTGGTTGAAGGGCGGCAGCGTCGCGAAGGCGTGGCAGCCGATATCGGCCGCCACGTGCGTCTCGCCGAGCTCGCGCTGGGCGATCTTGAGCGCGCTGAAGACGGGCCGCTCGGGGCAGCCCGTGCAGAAGGCGGGCGGCCGCTTGGGCAGCGGGCTCTGGAGGCGCGCCCGCCCCTGCCCCACGTGGCTGGAGAGCGCGGCGCGACGACGCTCGGCGTCTCCGCCCAGGAATCGCGCTAGTGCCGCCAGCACGAGCTCGGGCACGAACTCGCCCTGGGCCGCCACCGTGTCCTTGCCCTCGATGCGCACGGAGAGCGAGCGGTCATAGGCGAGGGCCTTGAGCTCCTGCTCGATGAAGTTCGGCATGCCCTCCTCGAGAACGAGCACGCGCCGCTTGCCCTCGAGGAAGTCGAGGAGCTGCTCCGGCACCAGGGGGTGGATGACGTTGAGGACGAGGAGGGGCACGCGCGAGCCGCCGAAGACGTCGGCCTGGCCCAGGAGCTCGAGGCCCCGGAGCACCGTCGGCGTGAGCCCGCCCTGGAGGATGATGCCCAGCTCCTTGTCCTCGCCGGGTATGACCTCGTTGAGCGCGTGCGCCGCGATGTATCGACGGGCGGCGGGGAGGCGCGTCTCGAACTTCTGGGCCTCCTGCGCGTACGTGGAGGGGGGATGGGAGATGCGGGCGTAGTCGAAGGAATGGCGCGTCAGCCGATCGCGCATGCTGATGGCGGGCCGCACGTTGTCCTTGCAGACGAGCGCCCCGCGCATGTGCGCGGCCCGGATCCTCAGGCTGATGACGGCGGGCAGGTTCGAGGCCTCGGAGAGGCCGAACCCTTCCTCCACGACGCGCGCGAAGTTCTGGAGGCTCGGGCGAGGATCGAAGAGACAGAGGGAGGACTTGAGGGCGAAGGCGTGGGTGCGCTCCTGGATCACGGAGGCGCCCGCCCCGTAGTCCTCGCCCACCACGATGAGGGCCCCGCCGATCACCCCGGCGGAGGACAGGTTCGAGAGGGCATCGGCAGCGACGTTGGTGCCGACGATGGACTTCCAGGTGACGGCCCCCCGCATGGGGTAGTTAATGGATGCGCCCAGGAGGGCCGCGGCGGCCGCCTCGCTCGCGGAGGCGTCCAGGTAGACGCCCATCGGTTTGAGGAGCGGCTCGTTGGCGTCGGCCATGACGTCGAGGAGGTGGGAGACGGGGGCGCCGGGATAGCCGCCGACATAGGAGACGCCCGACTGCAGGAGCGCCTTCGTGATGGCGAGGATACCCTCGCCGCGGAGCACCTGTCCCTGTCCGAAGCCGAGCTGCTTGACTTCCTCCGCGAAGGACCGTTCCATAGAGCCCTCTTTTACCACACTCCGAGGCGGAGGACGGCCATGCCCCACTCGACCACCCGCGACGGTGTCCGCGTCTACTTCGAGGAGCACGGCCGAGGCGACGCGGTTCTTCTGGCCTATGGCATTGGCGGCAACGCGGGGATGTGGGAGCCGAACATCAGGGCTCTCTCGGCGGGGCACCGGCTGATCCTCTGGGAGCCGCGCGGCCACGCGCGGTCGGACAGCCCCGAGGATCCCCGCCAGGTGACCTTCGGTCACTGGGTCCAGGATCTCCACGATCTCATGGATCACCTCCAGCTCGAGCGGGCCATCGTCGGCGGCTTGAGCCTCGGCGGGGGTATCGCGACGCGCTTCACCCTGGCCTATCCCGATCGCGTCCGCGCGCTCGTGGTGGTCTCATCGTCTTCGGCCTCAGGGCTGCCCCTGGGGGTGGAGAACATCGTGATGCGCGCCAAGAGCATCGAGGTCACCCTCAAGGGGGGCATGGACGCCATGGCCGAGTTCGCCATTGCGTCCAATCCCAACGTGGCCGGACGGCTGAAGCTCGATCCGTCAGCCCGGAAGGAGATCTTCGAGTACTACCGGATGCTCACGCCCATTGGCTATGCCAACGCGCTCCGGGCGCTGCTTCAGATGGACTACATCACCGATCGGCTGCGGGAGATCGAGGTGCCCACGCTCCTCGTCTGCGGGGACCAGGATCTTTCCCTCGGGCCCATGCGGGAGATACAGAAACGGATTCCTCAGGCCAAGTTCGCCCTCCTCGCCCCGGCCAGCCACTTCGCCAACCGGGATCAGCCCGAGGCCTTCAACCTCGCCGTCGTCGAGTTCCTGATGAGCCTCGGCTGAGCCGGATGCTGCTCCCCGGCACCCGCTCGCCCGTGTCGGCGCGGAAGTAGCCCAGCCGCACCTCGCGCCCGGAGTCGGCGTGGACGAGCCGCGCCCGCTTGTAGACGTGGCGGGCGCCCCACGCGGCCAGCGCGCCCACCACCACCCCCAGCTCCTTGCCCTTGTCCGTGAGCTCGTACTCCGCTCGCGGGGGATGGTCTGAGTAGAAGCGGCGCGTCACCAGGGCGTGCTCCTCCATGAGCTTGAGCCGGTCAGACAGGATATTGGGCGCGATGCCGGGGAGGGAAGCCTGGAGATCCTGGAAGCGACGCGTGCGACCGAGGAGGTCTCGGACCACGAGGAGCGTCCAGCGGTCGCCCACGACCTCCAGCGTCTTGGCGACGGGGCAGCGCTGGCCGTAGACCTTGGGCATGCCCGCATTCTAGGCGGGGACTTGACAAAAAAGCAAGTCACTATTATTTTGCAAGTCATGAGCTCTACGGTCGCAGCCGCCCCCGCCTCACCCCCTGCCTCACCTCCAATATCGGCCCGCACCCGGCAGCTGCTCGAGGCCCCCGTGGCCCCCACCCTGCTCCGCCTGGCCGCGCCCAACGTCCTCGTGATGGTGCTCCAGGCCGTTCTGAGCACGCTGGACGCGGTCTTCGTCGGATGGCTCGGGTCCGCCGCCCTCGCCGGAGTCTCCCTCGTCTATCCGCTCGTCATGCTCATGCCGACCATGTCGGCCGGCGGCATGGGAGGCGGCGTGTCCTCCGCGGTGGCGCGGGCCCTCGGCGCGGGACGCCGGGCCGAGGCCCAGGCCCTCGCCGCGCACGCCGTCCTGATCGCCCTCGTCATGTCCGCCGTGTTCACCGCGGGCCTCCTTCTGGGCGGACCCGCCGTCTATCGCGCCATGGGCGGAACCTCGGAGGCGCTCGAGGCGGCCGTGACGTACTCGCACGTGGTCTTCGGCGGAGCCGTCGTCTACTGGCTCCTCAATACGCTGTCGAGCATCGTCCGCGGCACCGGAACCATGGCCCTTCCCGCGGCGGTCACCGCCGGCTCCGCCGTCATCTACCTCGCGCTGGCTCCCGCCCTCGTGCTGGGCTGGGGGCCCTTCCCGCGGCTGGGCGTGGCCGGCACGGCGACGGCGAACGTGACCGCGTTCGGCGCAGCCACCCTCGTGCTCGCCATCTATCTCTGCTCGTCCCGGAGTCCGGTGCGACTGTCCCTCCGGGGCTTGCGCCTTCGCCGCGAGCTCTTCTGGGAGATCCTGCGCGTGGGCGCGCCCGGCTCGCTGAACACCATCCTCACCAACCTGACCGTTGTGCTGATGACGGGGCTCGTCGGCCCGTTCGGCACCGCCGCGCGGAGCGCATCGCCTGGACGGGCGCGGGACTCGCCGCAGCCCTCACCGCATCCATCGGGCTCCTCGCGGCGGCCGTGCCCCACGTCTGGCTCGGGCTCTTCACGGGAGATTCCCACGTGCAGGCGGTGGGGGCGACGTATCTCCTGATCGTGGGCCCGACCTACGGCTTCTTCGGGCTCGGGCTCGCTCTCTACTTCGCCTCGCAGGGCGCGGGCCGTCTCGCCTGGCCCCTCACGGCGGGTTTTCTTCGCCTGGGCGTGGCCGCGGCGGGCGGGTGGCTGGCGGGCTACTGGCTCGGCTGGGGCCTGCCCGGAATCTTCGTCGCCATGGCCCTCGCCCTCGTCGTCTTCGGAGCAACGCTCGCCGCCGCCATCAAGGCCGGGGCCTGGCGCTAGGAGGATCACCTGTCCCCATGCCCCCACGGATGCTCGATCTCATCAGGATGGTCCAGAAGGGAGAGCTGCCGCCCCCGCCCATCGCCACCCTCATCGGCTTCACCATCAGGTCGATCGAGCCCGGCCACGCCGTGATGGAGATGGAGGCGGGGCCGCAGCACGCCAATCCCATGGGCACCCTCCACGGCGGAGTTCTCTGCGATCTGGCCGACGCCGCCATGGGCATGGCCTACGCGTCCTCTCTCGACGAGGGCGAGACCTTCACCACGCTCGAGCTCAAGATCAATTTTCTCAAGCCCGTGTGGACGGGGCGCCTGGTGGCCACGGGACGGGTCGTGAAGGGCGGCCACACGGTGGGGCTCGTCGAGTGCGACGTTCACGACGACAAGGACCGGCTGGTCGCTCGCGCCTCCAGCACCTGCATGACCCTGCGGGGCGAGCAAGCCGAAGGACGGTGAGCATGAGCATCCGGGCCATCTTCGGGCTTCAGGTCTTGATGAGCTTCGCCGGCTATATCCTCATCGCACGCTTCTACGTGGCGCCGAAGCTTTCGGCGCTGCCCCTTCGGGTCGCCCTCATCCCGCTCCTGCTCCTGCACGCCTTCCGCCATCTCGGCATGGTGTTCTTGGTCCCGACCGTGGTGGGGCCCGCCTTGCCGGCGGCCTTCGCGGTGCCCGCCGCCTACGGCGATCTTCTCGCGGCGCTCCTCGCGCTCCTCGCCATCGCGGCCCTGCGCATGGAATGGTCTTCCGCCATCGCCCTCGTGTGGCTCTTCAATGTGGTGGGTACGCTCGATCTCATCAACGCCTTCTATCAAGGGCTACGGAACAATGTGCTACTGGGTGCCGCGTACTACGTTCCAACCTTCGCCGTGCCTGCCCTCTTCGTGACCCACGCCATGATCTTCGCCATGCTCACCCGGCGCGCGCGCTGAGGGGCCGCCCGCTCGGATTGCCTCCGCCGCCGCGCCTGTGAAATACTCGGCGCATGAGCCGCGCCCGCGCCGTCCTCGGCACCGCCTGCGGCACTCACTTCATCCACGACGGCTTCTCCGACATCCTCTACGTCCTCCTCCCCGTGTGGGCGCGCGAGCTCGGCCTCAACTTCGCGCAGGTCGGGCTCCTCCGCACGCTCTACAGCGGGGGCATGGCCGTCTTCCAGATCCCCGCGGGCCTCCTCGCGGAGCGCTGGGGCGAGGCGCGACTGCTCGCCGCGGGCACGGCGGTGACGGCGCTGGGCTTCGTGGCGGCGGGCTTCACGGGAAGCTTCCTCGCGCTTCTCTGCTGCCTGATCGCGGGAGGCATGGGCTCGAGTGTGCAGCACCCGCTCTCCTCCTCGCTGGTCTCCGAGGCCTACGAGTCGGGACGCCGGCGCATCGCCCTCGGCACCTACAACTTCTCCGGCGATCTCGGCAAGGTCGTGGTCCCCGCTTCGGTCGCCGTGGCCGTGCCGTGGATTGGCTGGCGGGGTGCCGTGGAAGCGTACGCCGCCGTCGGGCTCCTGGCCGCCGCCGTCATCCTGGCGCTCCTCTTCCGTCTGGGCGCGGGATGGGCGCCCGTCGCCAGCGAGGAGGCGCCGCGCGCGGGATCGGACTGGGGCATCCGGGACGTGCGCGGCTTTCAGGCCCTCTCCGCCATCCAGATCATCGACAACTCGACCCGGAGCGGCTTCCTGACCTTCCTCCCCTTCCTCCTGATCGCCAAGGGCTCGACGGTGCAGGCGGTCGGGCTCGCCCTCATGCTCGTGTTCGCGGGGGGCGCGGTGGGCAAGTTCGCCTGCGGCGCGCTCGCCGAGCGGCTGGGCGTGATCCGCACCGTCATCATCACCGAGGTGGCCACGGGCGCGACCATCCTGCTCCTGCTCACCCTGCCCCTCGGCGCATCGCTCATCCTGCTGCCCCCGCTCGGAGTGGCGCTGAACGGCACCTCGTCGGTGCTGTACGGCACCGTGGCCGACCTCGTGACGAGCGACCGGCGGGCCCGGAGCTACGGCATCTTCTACACCCTGGGCGTGGGCGCCTCCGCGCTGGCGCCCTTCGCTTACGGGCTCGTGAGCGACTGGGGAGGTGTGCCGCTGGCCCTCGGCCTCGTCGGCTCCATGGTCTTCCTCACCCTGCCGCTCACCCTCGTCCTCCGCCGCCCCCTCGCCGCCGTCACCGCCTGAGGAGGCGGGGCAGCCTGGCCCCGGACGAGCGGGTTCATCTGAAAGCTCATCAGCGACGGCGCCATCGAGAAATTCGTCATCATCGTCGTCAATGCCCGGCCGCCCCCCGCTCCCGGGCTTTGCCGCCGACCTCGACCCCTACGTGATCGAGGTCAACTTCGAGGCCATCCCCGATCCGAAGCGGGGAAAGGAATTCCTGGAGATCCCCACGAGCTTTACCCTGATCCCGGAGCAGGTGGATCGGCTGATCCGGATCGGGCCCGAGCTCCTCCGCGCGCAGCCGAACTTCAAGGAGTTCATGGAGAGCCTGAAGACCCCGTAGCCCTCCGGCCGAGACGCGGCCGGCTCAGCGGACATATGTTGGCACGGTGACGCGCTCTGACACGGAGGCGCGCTCGGCGCCCTTGAGCCACGTGAAGGACAGCCGCCCGTCGGGATCGAAATGGATGGCCGTGATCGCAGAGCCAGCGGTGAGGCCGGGAGCCCACTCGCGCTCGATGCGCACGATGTCGCGGGCGGAGAAGATCTGGCGGATGGCGAGCGCGCGCCCGTCCACCTGGGCCATGAGCAGGCGCCGGTAGTCCACGTCGAGCACGTCACGGCGGGGCGCCGAGAGCAGGCGCCGCTTCGCCTCGAAGAAATAGCTCCACGTGCAGGCGCGGCCGCACGGAACCCGCGTCTCCGCGAAGGTCGCGGTATGCCAGATCACCTCGGGCTTGGGGAGGACGCTCAACCCATCGGGCGGCGTGAACCAGTGTGGCTGCTCCGGGCTGCCATAGTAGTAGCCGACCCGGCAGTCACGGTCGGTCCGGCAGTCTGCCACGATACCCGAGCTCGGCAAGAGCGAGCGGTAGAGACATCGGGAGGGGCCGGCGCCCGCCGGGCCCGAGCATTCAGGCGGTGTGGGAGGAGCAGGGACGGCGGGCGTCGAGGAGATCAGGAGCAGTGTGCCGACCAGCAGCCCCCAGAGCGGCCACATCGAGACGGTGTCGCGCTACTTCGCCTCGGCCAGGAGCTCGGTCATGCGAGTGAAGAACTGGTCGAGTATCATCTTGCTGACACCGCCGAGCATGCGCTGGCCGACACTGGCGATGAGCCCGCCCACCTGGACATCCGCAGCGTAGGTCACGCGCGTGCCCCCCTCGGCATCGGAAAGCTCCATGCCCGCCTCGCCCCGCACGAAGCCCGGACCGCCGCTGCCTTCGAGCGCCATCCGGTAGCGGTTCGGAGGCTCGAGGTCGAACAGACGCACCTTGCCCTCGAAGGTGCCCTTGATGGCGGCGACACCGATCTTCATCTTGGCCTTGTACTCACCGGGACCGATCTCATCGAGCCCCTCGCAGCCGGGAATGGCCTTGGCGAGGGTGGCGGGATCGAGGAAGGCCGCCCACACCTTGTCACGCGGAGCGGGAATGTCGGAGGACCCCTCGACCTTCATCCGTCGAGCTTTCGCAGGGCGGCCGCCATGCGGCTCATGCCATCCTTGATCGTCTCGAGCCCCGTGGCATACGAGAGCCGGATATGGGCGTCCGAGCCGAAGTCCACGCCGGCCACGGTGGCGATGCGCGCCTCGTCCAGGAGAAAGGCGCAGACGTCCGCGGAGCCCTTGAGCACGCCGCCCTTCCACCGCTTGCCGAAGAGCCCGGAGACATTCGGAAAGACGTAAAAGGCGCCCCTGGGCGTGACGCACCGAATGCCCGGCATGGCGTTGAGCGCCCCCACGATGACCCGGCGACGCCGGTCGAACTCGCCCACCATCTTGGCGATCTCGTCCTGCGGTCCGGCCAGCGCCTCCACGGCCGCCCACTGGGTGATCGAGGTCGGGTTCGATGTCACCTGGCTCTGGATGTCCGTCATGGCCTTGATGATCGGCTTGGCGCCCGCGGCGAAGCCGAGCCGCCAGCCCGTCATGGCATAGGCCTTGGAGCACGTGTTGACCACGAGGGTGCGCGCCTTGATCTCGGGTGAGAGCGAGGCGATCGAGACGTGACGCCCCTCGTACGTCAGGGCCTCGTAGCACTCGTCGGAGACGATCCAGAGATTGCGCTCCACGGCCAGCTCGCCGACCTGACGCAGGGCCGCGGCCGAGAACATCGCACCCGTCGGATTGCCCGGGCTGTTGAGGACGAGTAGCTTGGTCTTCGGCGTCACCGCCCGCCTCACGGCCGCCGGGTCGAGGTCGAAGCCCGTCGACTCCGACGTCTCGACGGGCACGGGCACGCCGCCGAGGAGCTGCACCTGCTCGGGATAGGAGACCCAGAACGGGCTCGGAATCATCACCTCGTCGCCCGGATTCACGAGGGCCATGACGATGTTGTAGAGCGTGTGCTTGGCCCCGCAGGACACCGTCACCTCGTCGGGCGCGTACTCGAGCCCGAGATCGCGCTTGAGCTTCTGGCAGACGGCGGCCCGGAGCTCGGGGATGCCTCCCACCTCCGTGTACTTCGTCTGCCCGCTCTCGATCGCGCGGACGGCCGCGTCCTTGATGCGGCGCGGAGTGTCGAAGTCGGGCTCCCCCGCCCCGAAGGAGATGACGTCGATGCCCTGCGCGCGCATGGCCTTGGCCTTGGCCTGCATGGCGAGGGTGGGAGAGGGCTGGAGAGTGGCGAGTCGGTCAGCGAGCATGCGGGGAGCCTACTTTCTGGAGAACTTGGCGTTCAGCCGCTCCTCGACCACCGTCGGCACCATGCCCGTCACGGCCGCGCCGAACGAGGAGACTTCCTTGATGAGGCGCGAGGAGATGTACGTGTACTTCTCGTGAGGCATCAGGAACACCGTCTCCACCGTGTGGCGGAGCTTGCGGTTCATGAGGGCCATCTGGAACTCGTACTCGAAATCGGAGACGGCGCGAATGCCGCGCACGATGCAGTCGGCCTGCTCCCGGTGCACGAGGTCGATGAGGAGCCCGTCGAAGGAGGTGATGCGCATCCTCCCCATGCCCGCGGTGGCTTCGTCGATGATCTCGAGCCGCTCCTTGACGTCGAAGAGCGGCTGCTTCGAGGGGTTGGCGACCACGGCCACGATCAGCTCGTCGAAGATGCGCAGGCTGCGCTCGATCAAATCCAGATGCCCGTTGTGCATCGGATCGAACATGCCTGGATAAACGGCCCGCGTGCTCACGTCGTCCCCCGTTCGTGCCGCGGAAATGGTGGAAAAAGCACGCTCACTCTACGCGCGGGCCCGAAAGAAAGTCAAGGTCGTCTCCCCGAACCGTCGGCTCTTCCACAGGCCGAGGGCTCCGCAGTTCGGCGCGGGCGGCACCTTGGTGGGATGCTGCGCGACCACGATGGCCCCCGGAGCGAGACAGGCGCCCTCGCCGAGCCGGTCGAGGGTTTCCGCGCTCTGGAGCGAGTCGTAGGGCGGGTCGAGGAAGACGACGGCGAAGCGCGCTCCCTCGGAGGCGAGGGTGGCGAGCGCGCGTGTCACGTCCGCGCGGATGATCCGGGCGCGCTCGCCGAGCCCGAGGCGCTTCACGTTGTCCGCGAGGGCGGCGATGGCCGCGCGGTCCTCCTCGACGAAGACGGCCGAGGGCGCCCCCCGCGAGAGTCCCTCGATGCCCACACCGCCCGCCCCCGCGAAGAGATCGAGGAAGGGGCCCGCCTCGAGATACGGCATGAGGGTGTCCAGGCAGGCGATGCGCACCTGGTCCGCCGTGGGCCGCGTCGTCCGGCCCTTGGGAGTGATGAGCCGCTGCCCCTTGAGCTCGCCCGCGAGCACCCGCATCAGCCGACCCCCGCCAGGTCGAGCTTGCCGCGCCAGCGCGCGAGAAGCGCGGCGCGCAGCCTCCGGTGCGCGGGTGCGAGCAGGCTCGGGTCGCCCTGCACCACGGCGAACGCCTCGCGGCGCGCCTGCTCCAGGACGGCGCCGTCGCGCAGGAGATCGGCCACGCGGAACTCCGGCAGCCCCGACTGGCGCGTGCCGAAGAACTCGCCGGGCCCGCGGAGCGCGAGATCCACCTCGGCGATCTTGAACCCGTCATTGGTCTCCGTCATCGCCTCGATGCGCCGCTGGCTGTCCTCGCCCACGGCCGCCGACAGGAGGATGCAGAAGCTCTTGAAGGGCCCTCGCCCCACGCGGCCGCGGAGCTGGTGGAGCTGGGAGAGGCCGAAGCGCTCGGCGTGCTCCACGAGCATGACGGAGGCGTTGGGCACGTCGATGCCGACCTCGATCACGGTGGTCGAGACCAGGACATGGAGCGCGCCTTCCTTGAACTCACGCATGACGCGCTCCTTCTCCGGGAAGCGCAGCCGGCCGTGGAGGAGCCCCACGCGGCGCTCGGGAAAGACCTGACGCTGGAGCCGCTCCGCCATCTCCGTGGCCGCCCGCAGGTCGGAGGCCTCCGACTCCTCGACGAGGGGACAGACCACGTAGACTTGCCGGCCCGCCGCCATCTCGTCGCGGAGGAAGGCATAGATCTTCTGTCGGGCCCGCTCCCCCCGGGCCTCCGTCCGTACCGGCTTGCGGCCGGGCGGGAGCTCGTCGAGCACGGAAACCTCGAGATCGCCGTAGAGAGTGAGGGCGAGCGTGCGGGGAATCGGCGTGGCCGTCATCACGAGAACGTCGGGGCTCTCGGCCTTGCCGCGAAGCGCCGCGCGATGCCCTACACCGAAGCGGTGCTGCTCGTCGATCACGGCCAGCCCGAGTCGCTCGAAGGCCACGCCTCCCTGCACCAGCGCATGCGTGCCGACGGCGCAGCCGGCCGAGCCGCTCTCCACCGCCTCGATGGCCGATTGTCTCGCCTTGCTCTTGACGGCGCCGGTCAGCAGGACGACGCGCACGCCCAGGGGCTCGAGGAGCGCCTGGAGCGTCATCATGTGCTGCTCGGCCAGGATCTCCGTCGGCGCCATGAGCGCGGCCTGGTAGCCCGCTTCCACCGCGGTCACGATGGCCAGGGCCGCCACGATCGTCTTGCCCGAGCCGACATCGCCCTGGAGCAGACGGTTCATCGGGTAGGGCTCGGCCATGTCCGTCTTGATCTCCCGCCACACGCGCTCCTGCGCGACGGTCAGCGTGTAGGGCAATCCCGCGAGCAGACGTCGAGCGAGGTCACCCTTGGGATTCATCGCGAGCCCTCGCCGCCGGCCCTCCCGGTGACGGCGGATGGCGAGGCCGACCTCGAAGAGAAAGAAATCGTCGAAGACGAGCCGGCCGCGGGCCAGGGCCTGCACGGCATCGGTCTCCGGAAAATGGGCGCCCCGAATGGCCTGGCCAAGAGAAGGCAGGCCGATCTTCTCCCGGACCGCCGAGGGGAGCGGGTCCTCGACCTGATCGGCCCATCCGTCCACCAAGCGCTTCATCAACCGGCGAAGCGGGCGCTGGGTCAGACCCTCGGTGGTGGGATAGACGGGGACGAGGCGGCCCGTGTGCAGCGTCTCGTCCGGGCCCTCCTCGACCAGCTCGTAGTCCTTGACCTGCATCTGGAGCGGCCCGCGGCCATACGGCTGGACTTTCCCGTGCACGATCAGGAACTGGCCGCGCTTGAAGACGCGCGCCAGGTACGGCTGGTTGAACCACGCGCAGCTCAAGAAGCCGCTCGCGTCGCGGATCATGACGGTCAGGGGCACGCGCGGGCGCCCACGCGGAGGCGGGCTGATCCCCGCGATGGTCCCCGCGCACGTGCGCGCGTCGCCCACGGTGAGGCGACCGAGGGGGAGGATCTGGCTGCGATCCTCGTGGCGGCTCGGGAGGTGCTGGCAGAGCGCGTCCTCGATGGTGACGAGCCCGAGCTTGGCCAGGAGCTTTGCGCGCTGCGGGCCGACGCCGGGAAGCGCCTCGAGGCGCGTGCGGGGCCCCGGCGCGGCCGCGGGCTTGGAGGCCGCCCCGAGAGATGGTGGGCTGGGAGGGGTCAAGTCGTTGCTCCGCTCACTCGATCATGCTATAAAAGGGCCTCGCGTCCGGCAAATCAGGCGCAGATCCCCTCAAGGAGTCGGCATGGCTCAGCGTTGCGATGTGTGCGGGAAAGGCCCGTCCGTCGGCCATAAGATCAGTCACGCGCACAATGTCACGAAGCGGCGCTGGCTCGTCAATCTGGTCTCGATGCGGGGGAAGATCGGCGTCGCGGGCACGGTCCAGCGCCTGCGCGTCTGCACCCGCTGCCTCAAAGCCGGAAAGGTCGTCAAGATCGTCTAGCTGCACGACAGGAGCCCGGCGAGGAGCGTTGCCGCCCCCCGCCGGGTGACCTGCTCAAAGAGCGTGGGACGCGTCGATGGAAGGCCGCCACCTCCCACCGAGCCCCTCACGCTACTTCTTCTTCTTCTTGGCCGCCTTCTTCTTTTTCGCCATTAGGAAGTCACCCCCTTTCCGCTGCAATCGTCCGACTCAGCCCTCGCCTCGCCGGTCTCCTCGCCTGCGGCTCGTCGGCACCGTCTCGACTCGAACGTCGAATATTCGACGTCGGCTAGCGCCGGCGCCCCTTCTTCGTGGCCTTCTTGCGCTTCGTCGCGCTCTTCTTCTTCGCTTTCTTCTTCATGGAAGCGTCACCTCCCTTCCCCGCCTAGAGGGTCATCGGCCTAAAAGCCCATGGCCTCCCGGCGGATATGGGCCGCTTGTTCGCGGCCACGGCGCTCATAGTGATAGAGATCGGCATAGAGCTGCGGCAGGCACACCACCGGCACGCCGCTTTTCGTGATGGGAGCGTGGAAAACGCCGGGGTCGTAGGGCGCGAGGAGGTGGACGTTGCCCTCGTCGTCGCCGGGCCGGAGTCCCAGGGCCTTTGCCACCGGCTCCGGATCTCCCTCCAGATAGCAGTGAATGGCGGGGAACCGGACATTGGGCGCGACGAGGGCGGCTCCCGAATGGAGGGTGAAGACGAAGCGCCGGCCCTCCTCCTGAGCGACCCGGGCGATCTCGCCCACGAGCTTGCGCGTGATCCGCTCGGGCGAGAAGTACGTCGTGGCCTCGTTGAGCCGGTACGTGTACGCGTCCACCCACGCGTCGAGCAGGTCGGCGGGCTTGCTGAGATGGATCCGCTGCTGCTCGCCCCGATCCAGCCACGCCAGCTCGACGAGGCGCTTCACGACGTTGTGCGCGTGGCCGAGGCTGACCTGGGCGGACCGGGCGAGCTCGTCCAGCCGCCAGAGGTGGCCGGGCTCGACGAGGAGCGCCCGGATCACCCGGGTGGCGCGGGGCGCGAAGAGCGCCTTGAGGGGCCGCGTCGAGGGCCGGAGATTCGGCTTGCCTTCCTTCTCGATGAGCACGTTGCCGAAGGCGAGATGGCAATTGCCGGAGAGGTCCAGATAGCCGAGCCCGTTGCGTTTCAGGATGGCCGCGCCCTGGGGGCTGATGTATTGCGCCACCGCCACCGGGTACGCGCCTCCCAGCTCGGCCCGCAGCTCGCCCAGGCGCGTGACGGTCTCTCTGATCTGGCGGGGCTGGCCGAGCGAAGTGATTTCGCGAAGTAGGGTCTGCTCGTCTCCGCCGAACTTGAATTTCATCACGAGATCGGCCTTTTGACCCCCGACCCTGAGCCCGGCATGCTCCTCCCAACCGGTGGCCTTCGGAAGGAGCTCCCGAAGCCGCTGGGCCGCTGACCGCACAATACTCTGTGTTTTCTCCATGGTTTCACTTGTTCCATAATTTTCAGCGTACGCTGAAACCATAAGGACAAATGAAAATGCTGTCAAGGAAAAAACTTAGCTAGAAGCGGGGAGCCGGGGCGAGATGCGAGCCAGTATGGCGCAGCAGGTCGACCCGGCGACTACTGGTGGCCCTCGATGTCCTCCATCGTGTCGTCATCGAGGCCGAAATAATGGCCGATCTCGTGAATCACGGTGTCGCGCACGAGCTCGGCCATCTCCTCGGCGTCAGCGCAGTCCTCCTCGATCGGCCCTTGATAGATGTGGATCGTGTCGGGAAGGACATTGCCGTAGGACGTGTCGCGACGGGTGAGATCGATGCCCCGGTAGAGGCCGTAGAGGGTGTCGGGCGGCTCGATGCCGACCTGCTCGAGCGTCTCCTCGTCCGCCCAGTCCTCCACCACGATGGCGACGTTGCTGATCTTGTCCTTGAACCGGCGGGGCAGCGTGCGGAGGGCCCGCTCGACGAGCGTCTCGAACTCGGGGCGCGTCATGAGGGAGCGGCCGAGGGGCGGCAGACTAGAGGCCGCGGACTCTTTCCACGTTCACGATGTCCTTCACTTCGCGGATGCCCTGCATGATGCCTTGCAGCTGCTGAAGGTCCTCCACCTCGATGACGAAATGGTTGATGCCCTTCCGGTCGTCGGTGACGGTGATCTCCGCCTTGGTGATGTTGCCCTGGCGGGAGGAGATGGCCGCGGTGATCTCGGCGAGGATACCCGGACGGTCACGCCCGATATAGACGGCGATCTTGACGGGGCGCTTGGCCGGCTCTCCCCCGTCCCACTCCACCGCCACCAGCCGCTCCTTGTCGAGCACGTTCTTGACTACGGTCAGGCAGTCGCGCGCGTGAACGGTCAGCCCGCGGCCCCGCGTGATGAAGCCCACGATCCCGTCGCCCGGCACGGGCGAGCAGCACTTGCCGAAGCGCACGAGCACGTCGTCCACCCCGCGGATACGGACGGCGCCCTCGGCCTTGCGCGGGGTCTTGGCCGCGCGATCGGGCACGGGCTCGTCGTGGACCACGGCGGGAGCGAGCTTGCCCACCACCTGGTGCACCGAGCTCTTGCCGTAGCCCACGGAGGCGAGCAGGTCGTCGGCGGAAGAGAAGCCGAGCTCGACGAGGAGCTTCTTCATCTCCTCCGAGGCCAGGAGGGTGGCGGGGACCAGACGATACTTCTTCGCCTCGCGGTCAAAGAGCTCGCGACCGAGCTCGAGGGAGCGGGCGCGCTCCTCCACCTTCAGCCACTGGTTGATCTTGGCCTTGGAGCGGCTCGACTTGACGATCTTGAGCCAGTCGCGGCTCGGATGCTGGGTGGGCGAGGCCACGATCTCGACGATGTCGCCCTGCCGCAGGGTGTAGCGGAGAGGCACCAGCTTGCCGTTGACCTTGGCGCCGACACAATGATGGCCCACATCCGTGTGGACGGCATAGGCGAAGTCGAGGGGCGTGGAGCCCTCGGGGAGGGCCTTCACGTCGCCCTTGGGCGTGAACACGTACACCTCGTCGGGGAAGAGGTCGACCCGGACGGAGTCGAGGAATTCCTTCGAGTCCGTGACGTCCGTCTGCGACTCCATGAGCTGGCGGAGCCACATGAAGGCCTCGTCGAACCGGTCGTGCCCGCTCTTCTTCTCCTTGTACAGCCAGTGGGCGGCAATGCCTTCCTCCGCCACCCGGTGCATGTCCACCGTGCGGATCTGGATCTCCACGGGGTCGCCCTTGGGCCCGATGACCGTGGTGTGGAGCGACTGGTACATGTTGACCTTGGGCATGGCGATGAAGTCTTTGAAGCGGCCGGGCACGGGCTTCCAGAGCGAGTGGATGACGCCGAGGGCGCCGTAGCAGTCGCGCACGGTCTTGGTCAAGACGCGCACGGCCGTGAGGTCGTAGATCTCGTCGAACTCGCGCCCGCCCTCGTGCATCTTCTTCCAGATCGAGTAGAAGTGCTTGGGGCGACCGGCGATCTTCGACTCTATGTCCACCTCGCCCAGCTTCTCCTTAAGGATGGCGATGAGCTGGTTGATCTCCGCCTCGCGCTCGAGCCGGCGCTTGGCCACGCGTCGCATCAGGTCCAGGTAGTCCTCGGGCTTCATGACCCGGAGGGCGAGGTCCTCCAGCTCGGCCTTGACCTTGGCCATCCCGAGCCGGTGGGCGAGGGGCGCGTAGATGTCGAGCGTCTCCTGGGCGATCTTCCGTCCCTTGTCGGGCGGGAGGTAGTCGAGCGTGCGCATGTTGTGCAGCCGATCGGCCAGCTTGATCATGAGCACGCGCAGGTCGTGGGCCATGGCCACGACCATCTTTCGGAAGTTCTCGGCCTGCCGCTCCTCGCGCGAGGAGAAGGCGAGCTTGCCGATCTTGGTCACCCCGTCCACGAGCTCGGCGATCTCCCGGCCGAACTCGCGCTCGAGGTCGTCCTTGGTCGCGTCCGTGTCCTCGAGGACGTCGTGGAGGAGGCCGGCGGTGACGGTGGTCACGTCCATCTTGAAGTTCACGAGGAGGCCGGCCACTTCCAGGGGGTGGGAAAGGTACGGCTCACCCGAAGCGCGCTGCTGACCGCGGTGGCTGAGCTCGGAGAAGCGGTAGGCGCGGTTGACCAGGTCCAGGTTGGCGCCCGGCTGGTACTTCGGAATCTCCTCTATGAGCGTCTCGAGCTGGGTCAACCTTTACCCTCCGAGGGTTGACCTCTGATTTTGCCACTAAAATCAGGAGGTTGCTACGGCTATTTTCAGGCCTTCGCAGGAACCTTGCCCGCCGTCTTCGTCCGAACCCGGCTCCACGTCTCCCAGTCCATGACCAGCGAGGCCGCCGCGATGGACGAGTAGGTGCCCGTGACCACCCCGACGACGAGGGCGAAGGCGAAATCGCGCAGCACCTCGCCCCCGAAGATGAGGAGCACGACCGCGGAGACGAAGGTCGTGAAGGAGGTCAGGAGGGTCCGAGACAACGTCTGGTTCATGGCCGAATTGACGAGGTCGGCGATGGTCTGGCCCTTCCGGAGCCCCTTGGCGCGCGTTTCGCGGATACGATCGAAGACGACGATCGTGTCGTTGATCGAGTAGCCCACGATGGTCAGGAGCGCGGCGAGCACGGGCAGGGACATCTCGCGTTGGGTGATGGAGAGCGCGCCCAGGGTGACGATGACGTCGTGGGCGATGGCCACCACGGAGATCACGCCGTCCCGGAAATGGAAGCGGAAGGCGACGTAGATCAGGATGCCGGCCATGCCGGCCAGGACGGCGTACAGCGCCTGCAGCTGGAGGTCGCGGCCCACCTGGGGACCGACGAACTCCAGGCGGCGGATCTCCAGAGAGCCGCCCGTCGCCTTGGCCAGGGCCGCCTGCACCTGCTTCGCGAGGTCGTCCGGCTTTTCCGCGACGTGGGGCAGGCGAATCAGATACTCCTGAGGATCACCGAACTGCTGAATGATCGCCGTGCCGAGCTTGATCTCGTCGAGGCCGCGTCGCACGAGAGCCACGGAGGCCGGCTTGTCGTAGCGCACCTGCACGAGCGCACCCCCCGTGAAGTCGATGCCGTAGTTGAGGCCGCCCACGAAGAGAATCCAGATGATGCTCAGGAGCATGAGCCCGCCCGAGGCCGCGTAGAACCACTTCCGCTTGCCCACGAAGTCGTAGTTGGCGTTGACGAAGATCTGCATCATGGGCAGGCGCCTATATGGAGATGCTCTCGACCCGCCGCGACCGCATGTAGAGGAGGTCGAAGACGAGGCGGGTGAAGAACACGGCCGTGAACAGGCTGGCGAGGAGACCGATGGCGAGGGTGACCGCGAATCCCTTCACGGGGCCGGTGCCGAACTGATACAGGATCGCCGCGGAGACGAGCACGGTCACGTGGGTGTCGATGACCGTGCGGAAGGCGCGGGCGAAGCCCGAGTCGATGGCCGCTCGCACGGTCTTGCCGCCGCGCAGCTCTTCGCGGATGCGCTCGAAGATGAGGATATTCGTGTCCACGGCCATGCCGATGGTGAGCACGACGCCCGCGATGCCCGGGAGGGTCAGGGTCGCATGGAAGCCCGCCATGGCCGCTAACAGGATGAGCAGGTTGAGGGCGAGGGCGACGTCGGCGATGAGCCCGGAGAGCCGATAATAGATGAGCATGAACACGACCACGGCGAGCGCGGCCGCCGCGCTCGAGACGATGCCCTTGCGAATGGAGTCGGCCCCCAGCGACGGCCCCACGGTGCGCTCCTCGAGCACCTGCACGGGCGCGGGGAGGGCGCCGGCGCGGAGCACGATGGCCAGATCGGTCGCGGCTTCCGTGGTGAAGCCGCCCGTGATCTGGGCCTGCCCCGAGGGGATCCGCTCGCGGATGACGGGGGCCGAATACAGGTTGCCGTCCAGGATGATGGCGAGGTGGCGCCCCACGTTGTTCGAGGTCAGGTCCGCGAAGGCCCGCGCGCCCTGCGCCGTGAACTCGAGCGACACGTAGGGCTCGCTCGTGTTCTGGTCGATCGACACGCGTGCGTTGGCCACGTCGGCCCCGGTAAGCAGCGCCTTCTTCTCGGCCACGAAGGGTGTCTTCCGCTCCTCCTTGGTCTCCTTGTCCACGCGGCGCTGGTAGACCAGCTCCGACCCCGGGGGCACCTGGCCCGCGACGGCCTGCTCGACACTGGCGCTCTCGTTGATGAGCTTGAACTCCAGGAGGGCCGTCTTGCCGATGAGGGCCTTGGCGCGCTCAGGATCCTGCACGCCGGGCAGCTGGACGAGAATGCGGTTGTCGCCCTGCTGCTGGATGGACGGCTCGGCCACCCCGAACTGGTCCACCCGGTTGCGAATGGTCTCGAGTCCTTGCTTGATGAACCACTCGCGCTGTGACGCGACCTCGCGCGGACGCATGGCGAGGACGACGCGGCCGGCCGTCTGGTCGGATTCCTTGGTCTCGAGCGCCCCGAAATCCTTGAGCGCGGTCTGCGCCTCCCCCCACGACTGCGCGGAGGCGAGCTGCACGACGAGCTCGGTGGTGCCTCGCCGCTCCACCGACTTGACGGCGATGCCTTTCTTCTCGAGCGTGCCGCGGATGCTGTCGCCCACCCGCTCGACCTGGAGCTGGAAGGCCTTGTCGATGTCCACACCGAGGACGAGATGGATGCCGCCCTGAAGGTCGAGTCCGAGGTTGATGGTCTTCTTCGCCGGATAGAGGTAGAAGATCGACATCACCACCACCACGGCCACGATGCCGACGCGGAGCCAGAGACGGCGGGTCATCAGGAGCCCGAGGCGCCCTCGCTCGAGGAGGGCACGATGCGCCCGATGGCCGAGCGGTCGAACTCGAGGCGCACCTGGTCGGCGACCTTGACGGTGACGCTGTGCTCCGAGAGCTTCACCACGGTGCCATGCAACCCGCTCGTCATCACCACGCGGTCCCCCGCCTTGACGGTGGAGAGCAACGACTCGCGCTCCTTGCGCTGCCTCTGCTGAGGCCGGATGAGGAGGAAGTAGAAAATGGCGAAGATGGCCGCGAAGAAGGCGACCTGCACCATCGCCGACCCTCCGCCCTGACCGCTCGGCGACTGCATCGCCGCGAACGCGAGATCCACCATGGACTTCAGGCCTCCGTGGCCGTTGAAATGGGGTCGGAACCGCCCACGGATTCTACCCCATATCGTTCGAGAAGCCGAGACCGGAAAGACGAGAACCGGCCTTCCGAGATCGCGCGGCGCGCTCCCGTGAGGAGCCCGTGATAGAAGGTCAGGTTGTGCAAGGTAAGAAGCCGGTAGGCCAGGAGCTCCCTCGAGGCGAAGAGGTGCCGGAGATACGCGCGGGAGAAGAGCCGGCATGCTTCGCACGGGCAATCCGCGCCGAGGGGGGCGGGATCGCGCGCGTACCGCGCGTGGGTGATGGTGAGCGGTCCGTCCGCCGTGAAGGCCTGGCCGTTGCGGGCATTGCGCGTGGGCAGCACGCAGTCGAACAGGTCGATGCCGCGCGCCACGGCCTCGACGAGATCCCGCGGCTTGCCCACTCCCATCAAGTAGCGGGGCCGATCCGACGGGAGAAGGGTGGCCGTCAGCTCCGCGACGTCGTAGAGGCGCCCGATATCCTCGCCGACGGCAAGCCCGCCGATCGAGTAGCCCGGCAGGTCGTAGGCGCAGACCGCCTCCACCGCGGACCGTCTCAGGACGGAGGAGGTACCGCCCTGGACGATGCCGAAGAGGGCGCGGCCGCCGTCACCCTTGGCGTGCGTGGCCACCGCCCGGGCGAGCCAGCGGAGCGTGAGACCGAGCGACCGCTCGGTGTCCGTCTCCGTGGCGGGATACGGCAGGCACTCGTCGAGTGGGTGGAGGATGTCCACGCCGAGGGCGTGCTGGATCTCGACGCAGCTCTCGGGGGTGAGCAGACGAAGCGAGCCGTCGATGTGCGAGCGGAATTCCACGCCCTCTTCGCCGAGCCGTCGGAGCTTCGACAGGCTGAAGACCTGGAAGCCCCCGGAGTCCGTGAGAACGGTCCCGTCCCATCCCATGAAGCGATGGAGGCCGCCCAGCTCGCGGATCACCTCGTGGCCGGGACGTAGAGAGAGGTGGTAGGTGTTGGCGAGGACGATCTGTCCGCCGGAGACCCGCACGTCCGCGGGCGACAGGCTCTTGACCGAGCCGACCGTGGCCACCGGCATGAAGGCGGGCGTCTCCACGGTCCCGTGGGGCGTGGCGAGCCGGCCGGCGCGCGCAGCGCCGTCCCGCGCGAGGAGCTCGAAGGATACGGGCGCCGTCACAGGATCAGCATCGCGTCGCCGTAGGAGTAGAACCGGTATCGCTCCGCCACGGCGTGGGCATACGCGTCGAGGATGAACTCCCTTCCCGCGAACGCGGAGACGAGCAGGAGGAGGCTCGAGCGAGGCAGGTGAAAGTTCGTGACGAGGGCGTCCACCACCCTGACGTGGTAGCCCGGATAGATGAAGACATCAGCCTCGCCTCTCCGCGCCTGCACCAGCCCGGCGGCGTCGGCCGCCCACTCCAGAGCACGGGTCGAGGTGGTCCCCACGGCGATGATCCTGCGGCCCTCGGCGCGGGCCCGGTTCACCGCGGCGGCGGTTGCCGCGGGCACCTCGGCGACCTCGGAGGCGAGACGGTGCGCCTCGACTGCGGACGCCCGAAGGGGACGAAACGTCCCTGGTCCCACGTGCAGGGTGATGGGGTGAATCTCCACGCCACCCGCGGCCAGGCGCTCGAGCAGCGTCGGGGTGAAGTGAAGGCCCGCCGTCGGCGCGGCGATCGAGCCGTGGCGGCGCGCGTACACCGTCTGGTAGCGCTCCCAGTCCTCGGGCTTGGGCGCGTCGTGGCGCGTGATGTACGGGGGGAGAGGCGGGAGCCCGTGGCGCTCGAGAAGCTCTCCGACGGGCCAGGGCGCCTCGATCTCGACCACGCGCATCCCTTCGTCGCCACGCTCGAGCACGCGGGCACGCGCGGCCCCGTGGGCCAGCGAGACCCGCGCGCCGACCCGCAGGCGCCGGCCCGGACGGCCGAGCGCCTCCCAGCGGCCCTCCTCCAGCTCACGCACCATGAGCAGCTCGACGGCGGTGTCCTCGCCCTCGAGGGCGCCCAGAAGCCGTGCGGGGATGACCCGGGTCTCGTTGACCATCACGCAGTCGCCGGCGCGCAGCCACCTCGGCAGATCCGAGAAGCGCGCGTCCTCCCATCGGCGACGCCCCCGGTCCACCACGAGCAGGCGCGAAGCATCGCGCGGCTCCGCGGGCTCCTGCGCGATTCGCTCGGGGGGCAGCGCATAGTCGAACAGGGAGAGGTCCATGACTTTCGGAGTCTAGCACCCCTCGCGAACGCATCCGAGGCACCGGGGTCACTGCCCAACCTGACCCACTACCGACGGGGATCTATCCGATCCTCGCTCCGGGGGTGACATCGAAGTCCGGGCGGAGGAGGATGACCTCGCCCCGCTCATCGTAGGCGCCGAGCACGAGGACCTCGGAGACGAAGGGTCCGATCTGCTTGGGCGGGAAGTTGACGACGGCGACCACGCGCCGCCCCACGAGATCGGCAGGGGCATAGCGCTCGGTGATCTGCGCGCTCGAGCGCTTCACCCCGAGGGGGCCGAAATCGATCACGAGCTTGATGGCCGGCTTCCTGGCGTCGGGAAAGGGCTGGGCGTCCGTGATCACACCCACACGCATGTCCACTCGCTCGAAGTCGGCCCACGAGATGGCCATGGGACAGGCCGGCTACTTGAGCGAAGAGAGCGTGGCGCCCGGGTAGTAGTACAGCGCGATCTGGCGGGCGGTATAGCCCTGCTCGGCCATGGTCTTGGCGCTCCATTGATCGAGGCCGACGCCGTGACCATAGCCGCGCCCCGCGAACCGGGCATAGGCCCGGTCCACCGAGACCGCGAAAAGCGTGCTCTTGAGCGTGTCGTAGCCAACGAGGCGCCGGAGATCGTTGCCGCGGAGGGTGGCCGTCCCGCGCGTGCCGTCGACGGCGATGCGAGAGACGCGCAGCGACGCGCTGCGCTCGACGACGCGCAAGCCCACGATGCTGCCCACGGAGACGCCGCCCCGTCTCAAGGCCGCGGCGAGATCCGCGAGGGGCACGTCGAGGATCCACGCGTGGTGCGGCGAGGCAGAGGGAAACTCCACGCGCACGGGGGGCAGCGCCGGCATGTTGCTGGCGGCGAAGACGGCGCGCGGGTCCTCGGTGTAGCCGCCGCTGTCCGTGTGGTAGAAGGCCGGGAACAGATCGCCTTCCCAGAGCAGGATCTGTCCCTCCGTTTCCCGCACCGCAGACCACGCGGGTGAGGTCTCGGCCACCTGTCCCGCGTACTGCTGGTTGGCCGTGCTGGAGACCAGGTGATAGGGCTTGGCCGCGTTGAGCCGCCGATGATACGCGGCGTACGTGCGGGCCACGATGGCCTGGGCCTTGAGCATCTCCAGCGGCCACTTGTCACCCGCCTCCGCCTTCACGGCGCCGACCAGGTATTCCTCGAGGGGGAGCTGGTTCACGACCATCAGCCCTTCTGGCCCGAGCAAGATCTCGAGGACTCCCGGATAGGGCCGTTGCTGGAAGCGCAAGGTGTTGCCCCCCGCTGGAGACACGCGAAGACCCGTGAGGCGCTGCCCGCGCCACTCGAGCGCGCCGTCCCGGCGGAGCACCCGGAGCCAGGTGATCGGCTCTTCGGCAAGCGCGCGGCCCGAGAGATCCTGGATGAGCATGGGCCCGCCACCGATCTCGACGGTGGCCAGGCCTTCGGCGAGACCGACGCGGATGTCCGACGCCCAGGCGGGCGAGGACAGCGCGAGGGCGAGGGCTAGCGTCGGGAGAAAAGCCAGAAGAGCACGGTCAGCGCGACGGAGAGCACGATCGAGGTGGTGAGCGGAAAATAGAATCGCCATGATCCCCGCTCGATGTAGATGTCTCCCGGCATTCGTCCGAGCCATGGCACCTTTCCCGAGAAGTTGGAGACGAGCAGCAGGAATCCCCCAAGGAGTACCATCACGAGCCCGACGCCGAGAAGGATTTTCCCCAAGTCGGCCACGATAGAGCCCTAGATCGGCAGTGTTCCCTGCCCGCCGGGCGACGCCGGAGTGGCAAGCCCGAGATGCGCGTAGGCCGCCGGCGTGGCCTTGCGGCCGGTTGGCGTGCGGACGAGAAATCCGATCTTGAGGAGGAAGGGCTCCACGACCTCCGCGAGCGTCTCGCCTTCGTCATTGATGGTGGCCGCGATGGCCTCCAGCCCCACCGGGCCGCCGCCGTACTGCTCGATGATCGCCTTGAGAAAGCGCGTGTCGAGCCGGTCGAGCCCTTCCGAGTCGACTCCTTCGCGGCTGAGGGCGTCGATGGCCGCGGGTCCCGTCACCACGCCGGTGCCCTTGACCTGGACATAGTCGCGCACCCGACGCAGCAGCCGATTCGCGATGCGCGGCGTCCCCCGGGATCGCTTCGCGATGGCCGCGGCGCCGTCCGTCTGAACGATGGCGCCCAGGATGGACGCCGAGCGCGTGACGATGGCCTGGAGCTCTTCCAGCGAGTAGAAATCCAGGTGGTGGAAGATGCCGAAGCGCTCCCGAAGGGGCGAGGAGAGCATGCCCGGCCGCGTCGTGGCTCCCACCAGGGTGAAGGGCCGCAGCGGGATCCGCATGGTGCGGGCGTTCAGCCCCTTGTCCATGACGAAATTGACGGTGAAGTCCTCCATGGCCGGATAGAGCAGCTCCTCGACCACGCGCGGCAGCCGGTGGATCTCGTCCACGAAGAGGATGTCACGCTCGTTCAGGTTGGTGAGGATGCCCATCAGGTCGCCTCCACGCTCGAGCGAGGGCCCGGCCGTGGTGACGATGTTGGCGGACATCTCGTTGGCGAGGATGGTGGCCAGCGTGGTCTTGCCCAGCCCCGGCGGGCCCGACAGGAGCACATGATCGAGCGGCTCGCTCCGCTGGCTGGCCGCGATGACGGAGACGCGGAGGCTCTCGACCGTCGCGCGCTGGCCGACGTACTCGTCGAGCCGCTGAGGCCGGAGCTGCCGCTCGACCTGCGTCTCCTCGGGCAGCGCGACCCGGCTCATGACGCTGGCTTCGTCGGTCACGGGGTCTTGGCCCCTCGGTAGATCTCGTCGAAGAGCTCCTCCGGAGTGGTGATGGTCGGCTTCCGGGACAGGGCGGCGCTGATGAGATGGGCGGCCTCGCTTGGTCGGTGGCCCAGCTGCTTGGTCATGATCTCGAAGACGGCGCTTCGCAGGCCATCTTCGTCAAGTTGGGCCGGCGCGGCCGCGACGGGCTTGCCACCCGCCACCGCTTCCGGCTGAGACAGGGCGAACTTGGCGACCTTGGTGGACAGCTGCGCCACGATGTTCTTGGCTTTCTGGGGGCCGATGCCAGGCAGGCGCCGGAGGTAGGCCTCGTCCTGACGGGCGATGGCGGCGGCGATCTCCGAGACCGGCGAGGCCAGCGATCGGGCCGCGACGAGCGGGCCGACGTCCTTGACGGTGATGAGCTTCTCGAAGAATTCCTTGTCGAGGCCGGACAGGAAGCCGATCAGCACCGGTGAGG
>WNGR01001689.1_pt1 | contig 31589 bp, 28 predicted proteins | sample 5407581 | NCBI WGS metagenome assembly WNGR01 (sample SAMN13153383, study PRJNA577476) | soil metagenome | isolation source: 80 cm soil or saprolite under Garry oak tree replicate 2 | place: USA:California | collected 2016-06-15
TTATAGTTAGCTTAAATTCTCGACTATGTGTTCTTCCTCGCATGTGGCATCTCCTTTTGCTTGTTCTGCTTTAGTATACAGCACTTTTTCGGAGATGTTGACTTTGATCGTGGAGTGGTCACAGGGGTGCAGTCCACATGTATTGCTTTCTCTATCTAGCAGAGTCTCCGCGTAGTATAATCAATTTCGGAGAAATACCAGATGGAGAATACGAACAGTACTAACAGAAAGTACATAATGAGGTAGATATGGAACATCGCTACGCTCTCATTGTTGGTGTAGATCATTACAATGATACGAACCACTTTATTCCCCTGCACTTTGCCCAGGCCGATGCTCGCGCACTGTATGAACTGTTGATTGATCCTGAACGAGGGGGGTGGAATTCTGAAGATGTGGTTTTTCTCTCTGGAGAAGCCGCGACGCGCGATGAGATTGAAAGTCAACTCCGCGAGATATTCCTTGTGCGCGCACAGGCTGGTGACCTTGTCGTATTTTATTTTGCAGGCCATGCTTTCCTTGATCCCGCCACCAGGGATGGATATTTAGCGTTGAAGACAACCCTGGCAGATCGTCCTGTCACGGGTCTGCATGTTCCCACATATATCGATCACTATCTCTATGATTCGAAGGCAAGCAATATTCTGACAATAGTGGATATTGCTCATGCTGGTGCCGGTTGGAGACAACAGAAAAATCCTGCCGATACGAGCCAGCTTTTTGGCCAGGCGCTGCTGGATTTGCCACGGACCCATGGGCGTGTGATCATTACTTCCCAACGCATCGGTGAAGTTTCACAGAGGGAGATGGAGCAGGGACACGGCATCTTTATGAGCCACCTGCTCGACGCTTTAGAGGGCGAGGCTGCCAACCCACGCACAGGACGCATTACCCTGGGCACCCTCTACGATTACCTTGATGAAACGATGCACCAGAATATGACCCAGTACCCACAGAAATTTGGCTTTGAGCATGGATCGATGGCGCTTATCGAATGGGCGGAATGGAAAACCGCGTCGGCGCCCCAGCCGCCGGGCAAAGGGCAACAGATCATAGGCGTTGAAGTGACACCTTTGCATATTCTGATGGGGCACCAGGGACACGTTGATGATGTCGTCTTCTCTCCAGACGGTACACGCATCGCCTCTTGCGGTGAAGATATGACGGTTCGCCTGTGGTCTACTGAGTCAGGAGAATTATTAAGCACATTAAGCGGACACGAAGGGGCAGTGATGGGGGTGGATATTTCTCCCGATGGGAAGTGTATCGCGTCCTGTTCTGAAGATAAGACGGTGCGACTCTGGGATTTCATAACGGGAGAGACCACAGCAATACTACAGGGACACAGTGGCGCGGTCTGGACGGTAGCCTATTCTTTAGATAACCTTATGCTGGCCTCCTGCTCCAACGATGAGACGGTGCGCATCTGGAATCCTGCGACAGGTGAGACGCCGCAAGTGTTACAAGGCCATCACAACGTGGTTGTGGGAGTAGATTTTTCGTACGATAGCCGGCTACTGGCCTCTTGCTCATTCGATAAAACGATCTGTTTGTGGGATGTGAGCAATGGCAAACTGCAGCGCAGAATACGCTATAGCGATATTGTCTACGGGGTTGCATGGTCGCCCGATGGAGCATTGCTGGCTTCCTGTTCAGCCGATGGAACCATCTGCCTGTGGGATAGCGCGAATGGACAGATTGTGCACACGCTGACGGGACATGATGGCGCGGTCTGGACAGTTGATTTCTCCGCGGATGGGCGATTGCTGGTTTCCGGCTCGGAGGATGGTTCACTGCGGCTCTGGGATGTGCAGCAGGGACGCGAGTTGCAGACTATTAACCACCGCATAGAGGTCTATGGTGTTGTGTTTGGTGCCAAGGGACTGCTTGCCAACAGCGCTGAGGATGGGGCAGTCCGTGTCTGGCAAACGGAGGTAGTGGAAGGCTACTAATAATTATTATGCAAAGAGAGAGAAGCCCAGGCTGGTGTGCATAGGGCGACCTTTGTGACCTCCTGACCTGGTAAAAATGGGGATTGACAAGCAGGGAGGTTTGAGATAGAATTGCACACGTAATCCGTTATGGTTTGCCCTCGTGGCGGAATGGTATACGCAGCAGGTTGAGGGCCTGTGCTCGAAAGGGCGTGGTGGTTCGAGTCCACTCGAGGGCACCTGGAACAGAAGAGGCACCCTGGTGGGTGCCTGATTGCTCTTTATTGGGGGCGACTAGCTCAGCTGGTTAGAGCGGCTGCTTTACACGCAGTAGGTCAGGGGTTCGAGTCCCTTGTCGCCCACTTGAATTGGCTTTACAGGCCGCTCTAACGATATCGTCTCAGTCGTTTCATCTCCAAATTGGGGGGGGGGGTGAGAACGGCTGATTTTTATTTTTGGGGGTGGCTGCGGTTGCCCATTTTTGAGCCACCTGGCAGATATGGAAATAAACTGCTCACACAATGTGTTATAATGGTACATGGCATCAAAAAAGAATTGTATCGCTTCTGTGAGAAATGGTTTCTTCGAGCGTCAATGCATTGATAGATGTCGGCACAGGAGCATACTCTTATGAGAATTTATGTAGGGGGACTTCCCTATCAAACGACCGAACAAGATCTTCTCGATCTTTTCGCACAAGTGGGACACGTTACTTCGGCAACGGTTATTACTGATCGCGCCTCAGGACGAAGCAAAGGTTTTGGTTTTGTCGATATGAGCAACGATCAAGAGGCACGAACCGCCATTGAGCGGCTAAACGGAACCATTTTGGGTAATCGCACCATTGTTGTCAACGAGGCACGCGAGCGCCAAACAACTGATCGCAGGAATCGCTACTAAACCCCGATGACTGGCAGCGCGAAACTTAGCAGTTAGTAGTGTAGAACACACGAAATGGACAAGAGGCTAGCAGATGAGCTAGCCTCTTGTTTATGTTATTACGCTCCTCAATAATAGGCGAGAAGCAGACTGCTTACCTAGCTTCAGATAAGGAACGGATAATACCACATCGCGGGCAGTAACAGTTATTACCCTTGAGGAGGAAGGGTTTGCGGCAACGCGGACACCTCCAACTCACGGACGAGGAATTTACCATCATCTCTTGCGTGGTCATAACCGAAGAATCTACTGTGTTCTCTTGTGTGATCAGAATAGATTCACCATGCGAAAAAGGCTTCAGTCGCTGTGCTTTGATTCTTTGCAAGGATCCTGTAAAGGTAGGCAGAAATACTCCCTGCTCGTCGTAGTAAAGGGGAAGAGGTATGATGCTTTGGCTGGGCCGTTGGGCAATGGCAAAGCTCTGCGCTCCCATCCATTGGAAGGCTACGGAGCCAACGGGTTCCATGGATACTTCCGGAACAGCATTTACCGATACGGCGTTTACCGGAACAGCATCTACCGATACGGCGTCCACCGGGGCAGCATTCACTTGGGGTTGTAGCGCCCTCCTGCTCACACTCTTGTGACGGCCTGACATCCATGATTGCCAGCGCTTGCTGAGTGAGGGCACAATTCCCTCTGGTAGGAGCAGGATAACCAGTAGCAGGAGGCCGCCAAAGAGCATCTGGTTGATGCCAGTTGCGGCAGGGCCTAACTGCTGGGTCAGGTATGTTTGAAGGGGATCAAACAACAGGCCCCCGACAATTGGACCCATCACGCTTCCTAAACCCCCGAGAAAGGTAGCCGCAACCACATTGACGTTCAGGGTCGTATCAAAGGCGAAGGAGGGAGTGACCAGGCCCGCGAAGTAGATGGAGGTAGCGCCCACCATCCCAACGAATGCCGCAGAGAGTACATACGCTCCTAGCTTGAACCAAGCTGTTGAAACGCCCAGGCCATATGCCCGGTCCTCGTCATCGCGGATGGCCAGGAGAACCAATCCAAATTTCGATCTCCGTATCCACCAGGAGACGAAGACCACCACGAGCAGCAGGGCAAGGGCCACATAGTAGAACGTCAGGTTCATAAAATCACTACTCCAGCTAGGGAGTGGAAGGAAAATCCCAGCTGAGCCGCCAGTGATGCCTCCCAGGTTATAGGCGAGCAACTGGAAGATAAAGAACAGGGCGATGGTGATCACCATGAACGTATATCGCCGCGTGCGCAGGGCAATCCATCCTAATGGGAGAGCAACGACGCCAGCGACCAGCCCCGCCACCGGCACCAACAAAAAGGTCCTGTATCCATCTGCTATATTCCAGTCCTGGCAGGCAACCGCCAGGGAATAGGCGCCAAGACCGAAATACGTGGCCTGTCCCAGGGAGATATAACCTGTGTAGCCCGAGAAGATATTCCAGGAGACTGCAGCCGCCATCAGCAACAGCGTATCCACCGCCATGGCCGTGATGGTCGAGTCTCCAATCAACAGGGGGAATGCCAGGGAACCGAGGATAACGGCGAACAATGCCAGGGTTCTGAAATATTTCATAGATTTCACATACATATAGCCAAGCGCAACCCGAAAAGGTGTTCCGTTCGTCATGTTACGAGTAGAGCTGACAGGAAACATAAGCAGCAAGGCTCTCCTTCATGGTTTCAGCGGGCAGTGATGTAGTCCTTCCCCTCAGGATATACAACACATCGCGGTAGGGAAATATCATAACAAGCAGAGGAATGAAACGCAAGAAAAACGCTTCCAATGGGATAATTGGGGGGAAACGGTGACAATCAGATGAGCAAGGATCTCAAGCCAGCAGAACTTTGTGGACCTACGACATATGGCGCTCAATCTGCTCAGACAGGAGCAGAGGTGCCATTCTGTCTCGGAGCCGATCCCACGCGATGAGTGGAATCAGCATAGGTGTTGCCACGACCGTTGGAAACGCCGGGATTGTAAGGACGTGTGAACTTACCACTACAATGACACAAAAACCAGGGCGTTAGAGATTACTTCTTACTCGCCGTTACCGTACGCACAGGGGGGTAGTACCAGAAATTCCGGCCCAACACGTGCACATTCTGCATGCCATTTGCCTGCAAAGCCTCACAGTACTCGTTGATACAAAATATGTCCATGAGAGCTACCTTGCCACCTGGTTTGAGTACGCGCACAATCTCGTGTATTGCCTGGAGGCGTCCCTCGCGACTTTCGATATTATGGACAGCTAGACTGGCTATCACTGTATCGAAGCTGTTATTGGCGAAAGGGAGTTCGCGCATGTCACCATCGTGCACCTCGACTCGATCAGCTACACCCTCAACCTGAGCATTAGCGAGAGTAGCGTCTCTGCTATTGCTGCCCTGGTCTACCTGTGACCAGAGATCAATGCCTATAGCCTTACCCTGAGGCAGGCGTTTGGCCGCCCCGATAAGCAACAGACCATGCCCACAGCCCACGTCGAGCACGGTTTCGTTGCCTCGCAGGTGCAACCCATCAAGAAGACTATCGCGTATCCTCGGTTTACCGACTCTGCTGCCCCAAATGAGCGCCAATCCTTCCAACACTGAGAGTGCACTAACTACAAGTGTTGCGAGCCCAAGCAAGGAAATAAGTCGATCTGTTGTACTTTGTCGAGATTTAGCCCACCTACGCATGAATACTCCTAGAGCAGCCAGGATTCCTCCCATAAGGAAATTATCTCGTACCATTTCGGGTACGTCTTGTCCGTAGTCTGCCTTTGGTTTGTTCTCCCGTAACACTGTGCTTTCCTCCATTTCTTCTTCCATGCTTTTATTAGATCGTCGCAAAATGCTCTTGTGGATTAACTTTTGGTCAGAAATACACTGAGAGGCCATTTGATACTTATGAGACCTCGAAGTGGAGGTCGTTAGGAGTGCAGTCTTTTCCGTTAACAGGCACGAGATCCTGCGGGCAGGCTGACATGACTACCACGCAATCTAGCTCAGCCCGAAACACCATGTAATCTCCTGCTTTTGACACGGTTGGTAACCAATCAATCGTGTCGTCAGGTTTGTACGGGGTGTTCATCCAAAGATTGAAAGGAGAGGGCACCTCAGGAGCTCGCAAATTGATCGCTTTCAATGCCATCCTGAGATTATCAGCGCAATTATCATGGTATCCCTCCACCCCCAACGTGTGATACCGATAGATATCGCAGGAAGCGATAGTGGTATCGTGGATACCAGGAGATGTGTCCTCCAGCAGCGTCAGAATGGGTCGTCTGTGGTTCGTGACCAGCGGATCGCCAATCTTAGGCGTCATTCGATTCAGCCATGGCCGAACATGCTCCATCGACAGAAACTCTCGAAGCGAATGGGCATGAAAGGCCCACATGTCGCAGACCTGCGTCCCATGCGTATTGATGATCTTGAAGTGCTGCCCTTGGTCCATGCGAACTGCTCGCCCCTGACGAGCTGGGATGAGGTACCTTTTTGAGTACTCTGGACGTCCATCTTGGGAGATAGGCGATGTGAGTGTTGCGTTGATACCGTCCGGCTCTCCATCGTCTTCGCATGCGAATGCAGTGATCCGCTCACTCATGATGAGAACTCCTTTCTGTTAGGAACATATCATGTAGATATATATTATACCAAGAACTTCGCTGCTTCCAATGGCTCTTCCTCCAGTGAGGTCAATCGGGAGATGAGTGAGACATGAAAGAACAATACTCCTGTTTCCCTGTAGCAAGTCTCCAGCACGGATGTCTCCCATTCGATAGTTTTGCATGCATGTGCTTCTTCGTCTCTTTCCCCTTCTCCACTTTTCTCCCAGAATTCGCGATTCCGAGGGTCCCCTTGCGCGCAGACTGTTCCCCTCTGGTCAGCAAACAACTATTCGGTGAGAGCGATCGGCTGGAACTTCTTCCCAATATATCTTTTTTCGGCCTTGCCGTCTTCTTTCCTTACGTACGCGTACCAGTATGGCCCATGACCTTTCCCCAACTCGCAGACGCTACAATTGGGAGTCCCGCATTTCTTAAATACTGCTTATACGATACTACGGGTAAAGCATTTTTTTTCGGTCGGCCCGCGACGTCTGATGAGGAGTGGGGATCTTCTCGATGATTTGCAGGGCTGCTGCGACCGATAGGTCAATATACCCTTTTGACCCGGCATCTCTCATGATGTGTTGTACAATGGCCACCATACGATTAATCGTGCTCTCTGAGTAGCGCCTTTCGCTCAAGGAAGAGATCCAGCGAGCCAGCGTCTCGGGCTGGAGAGCCGCTTCCCGCGAACCAGCAAATTGCCAGTAGGCATAGAAATCCCGGCAATACAGCCGGAGCGAGGAGAACGAAAGCGACTCTTTCAAGATGAGGTGGTTAAAGCCGAAGACGCGCAACAGCTCCTGGCCTCGCTCCTCAGCGGAGAGATTGCCACCGTAGCGGAGCAGTTCTGTCGACAAATGTATCGGGGTTCCACTCGCAGTCACGAGATGGACGCCGTGGAACAGGAACCGCACCGATCTCCTCGAGGAGTTGTTCCACCTCCGGGCGAATGGGGAAGAGTCGGCGCTCGTTGTTGCTTTTCGCGCCATCGGGCAGGAGGAGTTGTTTGCGCCTCTCAAGCGAAGATTGCCATCTGTCAGCGCTCACCTGCAAGAGTTCGCTGACCGAGCCACCATTGGTCATGGCGAGGGTGGCGAGCGCCGCTCCATATACAATACCCCTGTACACTGCTTCGGGCTCAAAAAGCAGATCTCCCTCCCTGGTGTTTTCTGCAAACCAGCGATTCTCGCCTCGCAAAAGCCCCGGCTGTTGTGTATAGCACCCGCGTGGGAAACCGAGGTTGCGCGCACGTTGCCAGCGTTCTTCGTAGGTTGGATCACCATTGGGCCTGCGCTGAAAATTCTGCAAGAGCCGTTCCTTCATCAGATCGCCAAACCAGAGCAGATCAGCAACGTCTCCTGAATATTGGACGAAAGGCCGATCATGCTCCGGGGAGTACACCCCTCGTGCTTGTTCAGCCTCTCGAATCACTCCCTCCCTATAGTGATCCTGGTGTGCCAGGATCCAGCTCCGTTTGGTCCAGAGGAGAAAGCACATCGTCACGTCTCGCAGTGCTATCTCCCCTGTTTCCCCTTGCTGGTGCAGCTCTGGAAATGTATCGTCGTGCTGGAATGCCACAGGCAAGGAAGCTCCAGTTGATATCTGCTGCGCTGCCTGGCGGCACGAGTCGACCAAACGCTCCGCCAGTTCTTTGCGAAGGAGCACGATCTGGCGGAGCAGGGGGAAAAGCGTCACCAGGGTGTCGCGAACGGGCTGTCGCCTCTGTAAGCTTCTGTTGTTCAACTCGTCTGCTTTCCCCACGCGCCTGAGGTATCCGCCAGGCATAGCTGGCAGTTGATATTGTTGCATCAAGAAATAATCGCCGGCCTCGAGCCTTCGCAGGTACCGGGGGTAGTGCCTGGTGCTCACTGCAGAATACCACGAGAGTTGCCGGCTCCGTGACATAGTAGCTGGCGTCTTCACGGCAAACTCGTTCCAGAGTGTTTCATGGCGCAGGTCGGATAGATCGTGCATTCCACACTCAGTACGCAGCGTGTGAAAGAGCGTCTTCAGATTGCTGAGCATACTGAGCAGCGAGGGACGCGTTACCGCTTCAAGTGCTGTGGCGGCTGCTATCGCCAAGTTGCCGGCGTCCGGACTGGTGCCAATAATCCTGATACAATAGAGCATTACCTCCGCAGGAAGAAGGGACCAGTCAATCCCTGGCGCATCATGGAGCAGTGAAGGCAACCATGCGAAAAATGCCCGCACCTGCTCTTCCCGCTCCCATTGGTCAAAGTTGTGTGTTCCGCCTCCTGGTTTGGACATGCGTTGATTCCCTTCATCCTATCCTTTCCGAACCTTCTCCAAGCAAGCAAGAGGGTTCCGCTTCTTGGAGCAAGCAGCGTGTTACGCGGTGTGATCGCTCCGGCCTCCCCTGCCGCCAATCTTCCAATGCAGCTGGTAGACAGGTATAGAGCAATCAGATCCCAGGTAAGATGAGCTCGGAGGGACTTCCTGAGAGTAGAAATATCCTCAATAGCTATTGGTGGACGAGCAATAGAGGTCCCTACTTCTGGGCTGCCGCTACAACCTCAATCTCAACCATCCACCCTTCTCGCACCAGTTTACTCACTTCCACGAAAGTGGTGGCCGGTGGATTATCGGCAAAGTAGCGATTGCGCACCTCGGCAACCTTACCGTATTGAGACATGTCCGTGGTGTAGATATTCGCCTTTACCACATCGCCCAGCGAGCCGCCCGCAGCTTGGAGAATTGTTGCGATCTGCTCGAAGATGAACTCAGTTTGTCTCACTATGTCATTCTCGCCCACGAGATTACCGTTCGGGTCAAGCGCAATTTGCCCTGCCACGAAGATGAAAGCCGTATCGCCAGTTTCAATTCGCACAGCATGCGAGTATTTACTGACAGGGGGGGCGATGGTATCCGGATTAATGATCGTCTTCTTCATCTGTGTGCTCCTTGTGTGGTGCTACGAGTATCAGCCCAGCGCGCTTCCGTGAAGTCACTTACCACGGCGCCATGTCCTTACCAGAGGTAGTCCTCTCGCCGTACAACCCCCATCACCTTCTCTCCTTTGAGAAAGTGTTTGATGTTTTCGGCAGCCTGCCGTGCAGCGACTTCGATGACATGGGAATCCAAGGCTGAATTGTGGGGAGATCCCAGCACATTGACATTGGGCAATTCGAGAAAGGGATACCTCATGCGAAAAGGTCCCCCGCGTAACGGTTCCTCCCACCAGGTGTCAATTCCCACTAGAAAGATTGGGTTATTCTTCACATGGAAATAAAGTGCTTCCTCATCTATAATAGCGCCCCGGGCAGTATTGATAAGAATGGCATCTGGCTTCATCAGTGCCAGTTCATCTTTCCCTATGAGCCCTTTGGTGGCTTTTGACAGTGGCAAACAGAGCGCTACCACGTCGCTGACCCGCAGCACGTGCGCTAAATCGTGCATCGTGCCGATGAATTCCGTCGGCTCGGCGCTTTTCCCGCTTTGATTGATCGCATAGATTGTCATGCCAAAAGCACGCATGAGCCTGGCAGTTGCACGCCCGGTACCACCAAAGCCGATGATGCCAGCTGTCGTGCCATAGAGAGAACGGTTGAGTGTGTGATCATCAAATTCGCCTTTTTTTAGTTTTTGATGATTCATCAGAAGCCGTTTGGCCAGCGCCAGCGTCATAGCCAGAATGTGTTCAGCCATCGGAGCAGCATACGCACCAGGATTGCTTGCGACGATGATCTGTGAGGGCAGGTTTGCGAACGGTATGTGGTCAGCTCCTGCAGTAACCAGCTGTATGAACGTAACATGCTGCAATCCGGGATATTCCTCGGACAAGATCTCCTGTGGGAAGTTCCACGAGAGAAGCACGCTGGCGTCCTCCAATGACTGTGCACGCTGTGCAGGGGGGATATCGTTGAGAAAGGTAAGGATTGCGTGTCTTCCCAGCACCTCAAGAAACAGCGCTTTCTCCTCAGGCGTGGGGTTGTATGTGACAATTATGTTCTTGTCCATCTCTTCTTGAGCTCCGTACCTGGTGTGCCGCACCCGTCTTTCAGCAGCCGGCGCAAGCTTGTCACCATTCAATGCGATAGAGGCCAGGCCCCGGAAAGTGTTCCGCCAAAGAACAGGTGAGCCATTTCGGGGTCTTCTCGGACTTGTTTTGCCGGTCCCTTCATGCGTACAACGCCGGATTCCATGACGACCCCATATGTGGCGATGCCCAGACCCTGGCGAACATTTTGCTCGACCAGCAGCACCGTCGTGCCTGTGCTGAGTAACGACTGTATGTGTTCGAACACCAGTGCACGGGTTTTCGGATCCAGGCTCATTGATGGCTCATCCACGAGCACCAGTTGTGGTTGGAGCATGAGGGCGCGGGCGATCTCGACCTGGCGCTGCTGGCCTCCTGACAGGTTCTTTGCGCGTTCTTTTGCGCGTTCCTTCACAATTGGAAACTGCTCCGCAATTTCGGCTAAGCGTAGGCGCCTCTTGTGTTCATTGCCCAAAAGCAGCCCACCCAGTTCTATATTCTCCTCAACGGACATGTCCGGAAACAGGCTGTGATCTTGCGGAATTTGCGCGATGCCCAGCTTTAAAATGTCGGGAGCTGACTTGCCGACGATTGATCGACCATTGAATGTGACGTCGCCGCGGCGAGGCTTCAGCAGCCCACTAATGACCCTTAGCACCGTTGACTTGCCGGCTCCATTAGGGCCAACGATGCAGGTAAGCGATCCCTTCTCCACCTCGAGATCGAGCCCCTTGAGTACATCGCCCCCACCATTATAACCGGCATAGACATTGTCCAGTTTCAGCATCATCTCTCTAGTCTCCCAAATAGGCTTCCAGGACCGCCGGATTCGCTCTCACCTCCGCCGGCGCCCCTTCGGCGATCCTAGTGCCGCGATGCATCACCATGACCTTGTCGCAGAGTCCCATCACAAATTCCATGTTGTGCTCGACCACCAGGAAAGTCACCCCGCGCTGGTTGAGGGCGCGAATGCGCTCCGTCAGGTAGTTGATCATGGTCGGATTGATCCCTCCCGCCGGTTCATCCAGCAAGATGACCTGCGGATCGGCAATCAACACAAAGGCAAACTCCAGCAGCTTCTTCTGTCCATACGACAGGTACCCGGCTGGCATATCCTTGAGCGAGGTGAGCCCGACAAAGTCGAGCAACTCGAGCGCACGCTTCTGTTCGTGAGTCGAACTCCAGCGGCTCAGCAGGCCTTTGAAATCAGTGCGTTGGGCGGCCACATGCATATTTTCCAGCACGGTCAGCCGGGGGAAGATGCGCGTCAGTTGAAAAGTGCGCCCGATGCCCAGGCGGAAGACCTTGTCGGGCGAGGTATTGGTGATGGTGCGTTCTTGAAAGCGAACCTCTCCGCTATCGACCCGTTCATAGCCAGTCATTACATTAAACAGTGTGGTTTTCCCTGACCCATTGGGTCCGATGAGGCCGGTGATGGTGCCTTGTTCTACGCTGATCGAACAGGTTTCCAGAGCACGAATGCCCCCGAATGCTTTGGAGACGTTTTGCGCGACTAACAGACTCATAGGTTCATCCCTCTCCTCCTCGTTCTACCAGTTTAATGGGCTGCTCCGGATTGGTCACGGGGGCCGCGACCTTGGTGCGGGACGCTTTCCAGGATGTCCACCTGCTCTGCAGCGATGGTACGATGCCCTGGGGCAGGAAAATCAAGATCGCCAGGAGGAACGAGCCGAACAAAATCAGATTCAGGCTACTCCCCCCGAACTGCACTGTCAGGTATTGCTGGAGCGGCTCAACCAGCACGGCTCCAACCAGCGGCCCCACTATGGTTCCCAGCCCTCCCAGGAAGGCCATGGTGGTGATGTTGACGTCCACGATGGGGTCAAACGTAAACTGAGGAAAGATGGTGCCGAGAAAGTAGGCGAACATGCCTCCGGCCATGCCGACAAAGATCGTGGAAATCACGTAGGCCGCCAGTTTATACGGGCCCGTTTTCACACCCAGACCCTGGGCGCGGTCCTCGTCGTCGCGGATCGCCAGGAGCCCTAGCCCGTACTTTGAGTGGCGTATCCACCACGAAACGCCGACCCCCGCGAGCAGCAGGGCGAACGTGACATAGTAAAACGGCAGATCTAGTATGTCACTAGTCCACGGCGCCGGTGGCAGGAATATCCCACTCGAGCCACCGGTGATGTCTCTCAGGTTATATGCGAGGAGCTGAAAGATGAACATCAGAGCGATGGTGGTGACAGCGAACGCATACTTCCGCACGCGCAGTGCTATAAACCCCAACGGGATGGCGAAGACGGCCGCGACCAGTCCCGCCAGGGGGAGCACCAGAAAGGGAAGGTACCCGCCCGGGATGTTCCAATCCTGGCAGGCAAGAGCCATGGTGTAGGCGCCAACACCGAAGTAGACGGCGTGGCCAATGGAAATGTAACCGGTGTAGCCCGAGAAAATATTCCACCCCGTCACCGCGAGTGCGTAGATCAGGGTGAAGACGGCCATGTCATTGATCGCGTTGTTGGGCGATATCCCTACCGGAAAGATGCCGACGAATGCGATAATGGCGAGGAGCGCCACTATTCTGAGAGGTTTCATTGCTTCCTCCCCTCAACGCGTCCAAAGAGTCCCTGCGGCCGGAAGAGTAACAGTAAGACCAGAAGCACGAAAAAGGCCGTACTGGACCAGATCGGCGACCAGACAAGGGCTATCACGTCTCCAAGAATGACCATGACCAGCGAGGCGATGAGGGAACCGCCCAGGCTGCCCATCCCGCCCAGCACGATGATCACGAGCAGGCGGTAAATGAGGTCGTAGGAGCTGGCAGGGTTGAACTCATTGGTTGCGCCAAAGGCCACGCCTCCCGCGCCGGCCAGGGCCACCCCGATGCCAAAGGTGATCGCCTGTACCCGCGGCACGTTGATGCCGATGAGGGCTGCTGCCGTGCGGTTCTGCATCGACGCGCGCAGGGTTCGCCCAAAGGTTGTGCGGTAGACGAGCAGGTAGAGCCCTCCCAAGAGGACCACGCTTAAAATAAACACGAAGATATAGATGTCATTGATATAAAATCCAGCGACCTCCACGGTCGCGTCGATGTACCAGGCATTGAGTGCCTGGAAATTCGTGGTAAAAACGAACCCCAGTGCCCCCTCAATGATAAGAGCAATGGCGTAGGTCACCAGGATGGAGATGGTGACGCGCTCCCACTTGAGCCGGCGAATAAAGGCCCATTCGAGTAGTACTCCGAGTCCAAACATGAGTGGCATGGTGATGAGCAACCCGACAAAGAGGTCAAGGTGGAAGTGCTGTTCCAGCACGAGGGCGAGATACGCGCCCAGGATGACCAGAATGCCCTGGGCGACGTTGATGATCTCCAGCACCCCAAAAATCAAGGTCAACCCCGATGCCATCAAAGCGTAGATGCCGCCCGTCATGATTCCCAGGACAACCCCCTGGATGATTAAGGAGGACACAAGCAATACCTTTCTTGTAGCGCGGTCACCGCGTGCGTAAGTGGACGCACACGGTGACCGTGGAGCGTGAAACGCAATTTCAGCGCTCCACTACCATGCCGGGCTGAGACTACGGCGCCCAGGCAGGTTTGGGGAACTCCAGGTTCGCCTGCGCATTCGCCTGCGGATACACCGGAATGAGCTGTCCACTCTGCCACTGGAACAGGTACGGTACAGCCAATTTGTTCTGCCCGTCATCAGTGAACTCGACCGGCCCTTGCAGGCTCTGGAAGGTGCCCGAGTCGAGGGCCTGGATGATTTTCCCATTATCAAGACTATGGGTCCGGTCGACGGCCTGCTGCAGGACCTGGCCCACACTGAAGGCCTGGACCGAATCGGAGCCGATATCGTTCGGCCCGCCGCCGTACTTTTGGATGTACGCGGCGACAAAAACATCGTTCTGGAAGGTCTTGATCGTGGGCCACCACCCACCATTCGCGACCAGTATACCTTCCGCGTTCTTCACCCCGATCGCGCCAGTGAACGCGGAGCCCTGATCAGGACCGGACGTCGCGATCAGGATCTTCGGGTTAAAGTGTTGCGTCTTAAAGTACTTCAGATAGCTAGTGCATTCATTCAGGGTAGAAGTACCCAGAATTGCCACATCTGCGTGCGAGGCGACGACACTGGCGGCGATCGGGTTGAGGTCGGTATTCTCTGCCGGGTAGATTTTGTCCACCACGGTCGTAAGACCCTGACCATTATCTTCTAATGCGGCAACGGCAGGTACGACTTGCGCCGAGGTGAATCCGTCGTCGCTCGTGACGTAGGCCGCGGTTTTCGGCCGCATATCGGCTGGCAGAGACAGGATATATTGGACCAGGCTAGACATATATCTCGACGCCGACAACGAAACCGAGAACATATTTGTCAACCCATGGGTGAAATCCTTGGGAGACGTCCCGGTGCCCTGGATGAAGGCATACCCGTATTTCTTGGCGACCTGGGCGCCGTTGACCGTAAAGGCGTCGTCGAACGGTCCGAGCACGAAGTTGACCTTATCGACTTGAATGAGTTTCGTGTAGTTTAACGTCGCCTGCTCTGGCCGAGTGGCGTCGTCATAGTAGACCATCTGGACCTGGTGGCCAAGGAGACCACCGTGGCTATTGACATATTGTGCCCAGACCTCATACCCCTGCTTGATGGCCTGTCCATCGGCGGAAGCATCACCCGTGAGAGACACAGAAACGCCGATTTTCACCGGCCCCGTTTGAGTGGTAGTAGGAGTGGTCGTGCTACTGGTCGAACATGCGCTCAGCAGCAGGATAATAACGGCCAATACGGGAAGAATTTTTGCTAGGTGTTCTCTTCTCAAAATACGTCCTCCTTCGTGGACTGAGTTCCATGGCAAACGATTAGACGATCGCACGCACAATAAATCATGATTGATACTGAAAAGTGGTACTCCGTGCCGGAACCGAATAAGCAAGCAAGCGGTCCATGCGTGTCTTGAAAAAGTGAAACGAGTCAGGCTTTTGCAAAAGCGGGCACCATCGATCCACTCGCGTTGAAAGAAAGAGGAGTTGGATCTTGGGAATGCTTTTGACCCTCCTGCATGATGAAATCTGGCGCCTGGTCAACCACTTCTCTCTCCTGCGCACGCCAACCGACGAAATGTACATCTCTCTCGACAGATAACTGCTTTGAGAAGTCCTGGCGTTTCCTTTTTGTCGTTTGTGCCCGTTTGCCTATTGATCAAGCAAACAAGCTCCAAGCTGTTCATTACACACCGAAGTTACTTTACCAGATATGCTTGCGTTTTGCAAGCATACGTATACCCAAGAAGTACTGTTGGGATACAGGTTCGGGATCAATCAAGACCCTGAACCCGCTTTTCCGCTATTGTCTCCCATTACCGCCGTTATCAGTCACCTGTGCTGGATAAGGGCGTTGCGTCCGTGGCTGCTGTGGTGGCCACTGTTGCTGAGGAGGTAGAGCCGGTGTAGCATGTTGCTGTCCTGGCCACTGCCAGTAAGCAGCGGGAGGCTGGATCTGGTTGGATGGATATGAGATAGGCTGGTATTGTTGTGCGGGTCTTCCTGCAGCAGGAGCCAGAGCAGGGTAGTTGGTCGCCCCGTCGTCCCTTTGAGCTGACGCGGTGACTGTACGGAAGATGCCGCTCATTGTCATGTGGTTATCCTGGCCATTTACGGGGGTGACGGTGACATTTGAGGGTAGGGGCATGTAGTAACCCTGGTTTTCTCGCAGCTTAAAGGCTTCTACGGATGCACGTAGCTGCTCAACCAGGCGTGCCAGGCGTTCCATTTCCTGGGAAGCAGTGCGGGTGCTCATGGTGCTTTGATGGGTCGTGTTTGAAATAGCGCGCATAATATGCACCACATTTCTCGAAGATTGCAACTGTTGCGCCGCCATCTGGTTGATATTTTCAATTTCTCTGGCCTGGTGCTCAACCGCAGAGAAGATAGATTCCAGCGCAACACCTGCTTCCTGCGTCAGTTCAGATCCCGCGGATGTTTCTCGTTCGGTGTCTTGCATGGAAACGGCAACGGCTCCGATGTCTTCACGGACGCTACGGACGATGCGTCCAATCACAGAGGCCTGTTCCTTGGTGCGCTCGGCCAGGCGACGGATGTCCGCGGCAACCGCGCCGAAGCCCTTCCCATTCTCACCGGCCATAGCAGCCTGAATAGCGGCGTCGAGCGCTAAGCGGTTCGTCTGATGAGCAACAGTAGAAATGACTTCGACGATGTTATTGATTTCACGTGAACGTTCACCAAGCGTTTGTACCTTTGACGAGGTTTCTTGCACGTTTTCATGGATGCGTCCCATACCCTCAACGGCTTGCTGCACCGCTGCGCGTCCGCCCTGGGCACTCTGGCGGGCATCGTGAGCCACACCATAGAGGATTTCAGCGCGATCAGCCACCTTGCGGCTCGAATCGGCCATGTGCTCCACTTCTACCGCTGCATGAGAGATCTGATTGAGTTGGATATCTCCCGTCTCCACCAGCTGGGTCAAGCGGTCAAAGATCGCTGAGGTCGAACGATCAACCTCGTTGGCAACCATTTTGACACGCACGATCAAGCTGCCTAACTCTTCTACCATATAGTTAAATGAGTCGGCGAGCACGCCCAGGGCATCGGCGGTAACCTCTGCCTGAACACGGAGATCTCCTTCACCGACGCCACTGACTTCGCTGACCAGCTTTTCAACCTGTCGTTGGAGGAGATCGCGTTGGCCCTGTGTTTCTTGAATCAGGCGCACGATATTGTCCAACATATTGTTCATCGAGGTCGCCACCATGGCAATTTCATCGCGGCCTGTCATATGTGCGCGGGCGCTGGTATCGCCCCTGGCGATACGCCTTGTCAGAGCAGAAAGGGAGCGCAAGGGGGTCACAATGGTGAAGTTGACGGCCATCCCAATCAAGAACGCCATTGCGAGGATCACGATGATTGCGATGGTTGACCCAATAATGATCGGCTGCGTTTCTGATGGTCCGACAGTCGTCACGGTCTTGCCCGTCGCTGCTGCGTCGTCCACCACGCGCTGCCAGCTATTTTGGAGATTGGTGAACGCCTGGGAGGAGTGCCACAAGACATTGTAGGTATGGGTGAATGCCGCATTCAGATCAGCTGGCGAAAGTGTTGCCGGGTGGCCCTTGATGGTGGGATCCAGGCGGTCGAGCGCACGAACCTCCTGCTGGAGCAGGTTTTCATAGGCAGGCCATTGGGTCGTAACCACACCGTTGAGCGCCTGTTGCTGGTCAGCGATAATGGCTGGTCCGGTTGTGGGATTGTCGTTGATGAGGATCGAGCGAATGGTAGCCATATTGCTGGAATTAGTGAGGTCGTAATTCGCTTGATACGCTTGCAGGGCCTGTCCAAATTCTGCTTCACGAGCGGCGATATCGGCGCTTACTAATCCACCGGCATTTGCAAGGGCGGGATCAGCGATCTTACCAGAAAGCGAGGCGAAGATCTGGTTGAACCGTGTCTGGAGCTCTTCATGCATGCGCTGCAGGTTTCCCTGTTCCTGCGAGGAAATACTTTGCGAATCGACGCTTGTTTGTACTGCCTGGCTTCGTGTATCAAGCGACGTCAAGAAAAAGTTGCTCAGAAGCACGATCACGATGATTGGCACGATCGCCATTACTGCGAACAGGACAAGGAAGCGACGGAAAATAGGGATATTGTTAAAAAATTTGAACATGATAACTTCAAACCCTTCTCAAGCGACACGCAACACAATCAACACAGGATAGGCATCTGTACCGTAAATACAAAGAAGATGTCGTCGAACCTCATTGAATTTTGACGGCTTCCCTTGACGATTCCCAAGACACTTAAGACACCTACTGCTCAATAAAATATGGGCCTGCCAAAGCCAATTCAACGGATATCAAACAATACCAACTCTATCATAAAGTGGTAAAGCAAACAATGAGCGTACACGCTCCCCCTAAGAATAGGTATATCTCTCCTGTAGTGTACAGGAATTCCAGGAGAAATGGAACCTTACGATGCAAGTCCCCCCCAAAAGTGCTAGTAAGTCATACAACCATGTGCTTATATTCCAGGGAATCTTCTTTTTATGCCTATTGCCCAATGAATACGCGATGTGTTATAATCGTCACGCAACGGGGATGTGCTCTGGACAAAGGCTTCTCTGCGCCTTCAATGGAGTACTTGTTTGTGGGATTGAAAAAGAGTTTGCAGGGCAAGAATCGCTACCCACACTGCCTCTCTCCTATTGTGCGCTGGCTCATTTGCTAGTTGTGCGCTCAAGCAGATAGATTTGCAGCCTTTGATTCTAAAAAACATTGCCTCTACTCCGTATATAAACATGGAAAGAAGTATCATGAAGCAGAAACTGAAAACGCACAAAGCAATGGCGAAACGCGTCACGATTACCGGTGGCGGTAAAGTGATGCGCCGCAAGGTTGCTTTAAACCACCTACGCCGCAATAAGTCACCGCGTGCCGTCCGTTCGATGGATAAAGACTTTCAGCTGCCTACGAGCGATACACGCCGTATGAAACGTCTCCTTCCTTATGCTTATTAATGTGCTGGTCATATAGAAAGAATCGAATGGAGGATTAACGATGCCCAGAGTGAAACGTGGCGTAGCCGCACACAAGAAACATAAAAAACTGTTGCAAATGGCTGAGGGCCACCGTGGTACGCGCAAGCGTCTTTTCCGTCCAGCGCACGAATCCGTGATGCGCTCGATGGCGTATATGTACCGCGACCGCCGTAATCGCAAGCGCGATATGCGCCGCCTGTGGATTACCCGCATCAACGCGGCTGCGCGTATGCATGGTGTGAGCTATAGCAAGTTAATGCACGCTATCCACACGGCCAATATCGACGTTGATCGCAAGATTCTTGCTGAGATGGCGGTCAATGACGAGGCAGCTTTCGGCGCGCTGGTGAAGGCCGCACTGGACACGGTGAAATAACGAAGTCAGGCTGAGAGCCGATGCTGATTACCAGCCCCCATAACCCACGGATTAGCAAATTACATGATCTGTATACAACGAGAGGCCGCAAAAAAAGCGGCCTCTTCTTGATGGAAGGCCCACATCTTCTTGAGGTCCTGTTGAATGCTGGTATAGCGCCGCGAGAGGTGTATTACCAGCCGGGTCTATTACAGCGCACGGCCAGCGGAAGAGCACTGCTTGAGCGGCTGCTGCACGCAAGTGGCCTGTCCGATAATCAGTTGATAGAGGTGAGCGAACGGGTGATCGAGGCGTTAAGCGATGTGCAAACATCGCAAGGAGTGGTAAGCGTTCTCCCTCTTGATGCATTCAGTCCCGCGCGCATCCAGGCAAAACGTGCTCCGATAGAGCGTCCCGTTCTCCTCATTCTTGATAATCTTGCCGATCCAGGCAATATGGGCACTATTTTGCGAACGGCCCTGGCTGCCGATGTGCACGAAGTACTCCTGACCGAAAATTGTGTCGATTGCTATCATCCCAAGGTTTTACGCTCGGCGGCGGGCGCACATGTTGCATTGCCAATTGAGGCCGATCTTGCATGGGAGGCTATCGCCGAGAGAGCGACATTGCACTGTGGGAAGGTGCCGCGAGTCCTGTTGGCCGAGGCGGGAAGTCCACACCCGTATTACGAGCAGGACCTGGCAAAGCCTTTTGCCTTAATTATTGGCAATGAAGCACAGGGGGCTTCAGCGGAAGCGCGGGCACTGGCGACGCTGAACATTGCCATTCCCCTGGAGAACGGGGTGGAATCTTTGAATGCCGCTATGGCGGCAGGAATAATACTGTACGAGGCGGTACGCCAGAGGCATTCGGGGCCTTAGGGACATGCATTTTGTGGGATTACTGGCTGTAGTATCTGTTACCAGTGGCTATTCATTTCGCGACAGATCTCATGATGTTGCACGAGAGCGCCTGACACACCACAGCTATCGCAAGCATCAGGTGCGGTACCCAGATGAACCATACCGCATACTTCGCAGACCCATTGCTGTATGGAGGGGCGCGCCGCAAGCAATACCATTGCTTCGCGCACGGCCGCTTTTTTGGTGTGGATCTTTTTATCTGTAATCATCATGCGCTGTGCAACCATCGTTAGCCTCCTGAAAAGTGTCTCGACGTATTAAGAGTAAGAGAAAATTGCTTCCTTGCTTCCTCACCAAAAAGATGTGAGTTCTGCATTGTTTTCTATTACTTTAAGTCTAACAGGCACTTATAATGAAAATCTATGAAATGAGATAGGGGTTATGGATGCTATGTATAACACAGTGCTTATATATCAGCGCTTCCTTGCTCCCTTGCAGCAAAAGCGGGGCAATTGCTGAACCTATCGACACGCTTATTACGGAAAATGCTATACTACTTCCATAAAGAACTTTCAGAAGTAAGGAGCCTCAATGAACTCGTTAACTCCCACTTCCTCGTGGCCTTTTCAAAAAGTCCTTGTCGCGAATAGAGGCGAGATCGCTGTACGTATCATGCGGGCCTGCCGCGAACTCGGGCTGACTGCTGTTGCCGTCTATAGCGATGCCGATCGCAATGCTTTACATGTACGCATGGCTGACGAGGCCTATCATATCGGTCCAGCGCAGGCCTCCCAGAGCTATTTGCATATTCCTACGATTATCGAAGTCGCTCAATATGCGGGAGCGCAGGCAATTCACCCAGGCTATGGCTTCCTGTCAGAAAATGCCACCTTTGTGGACAGTTGCGCGGCCGCTGGCCTGATTTTCATTGGGCCTCCGGCGGAGGCGCAGCGCGCAATGGGCGAGAAAACGGCCGCTCGCCGTACCGCGCAGGCAGCGAGTGTGCCAATTGTGCCGGGTGCGATGACCGATGAAGAGGACGACACAAAGTATGCGGCCACCGCTGAACAGTTAGGCTATCCCGTTCTACTCAAGGCAGCCGCCGGAGGAGGTGGGAAAGGCATTCGTTTTGTGCGCGACCCCAAAGATCTGCTCTCCTCCCTGCGCACGGCGCGCAGTGAGGCCAGGAGCGCTTTTGGCGATGGACGAGTCTATATGGAGAAAGCTGTCGCTCCTGCTCGCCATATCGAAGTGCAATTCATCGCCGACACCCACGGCAATGTGGTGCACCTGGGGGAACGAGAGTGCAGCATACAACGACGCCACCAGAAGTTGATCGAGGAGGCTCCTTCGCCAGTACTGGATGATGAGTTGCGAGAGCAGATTACATCCTCGGCAGTACGGCTGGTGCGAGCTATTCGTTATGTCAACGCCGGGACGACTGAATTTTTATTGGGTCCGGACAGGAATTTCTATTTCCTGGAAGTCAATGCGCGCATTCAGGTTGAACACCCTGTCACGGAGTGGTATACAGGGATTGATTTAGTGCAGGAGCAATTCCGTGTTGCCGCTGGCCTTCCTCTGTCTTTCACGCAAAAAGATGTCGTGTTCCGCGGCGCGGCGATAGAGTGCCGCATCTCAGCGGAAGACCCGGAGAACCGCTTTTTGCCAGCAACGGGGTCAGTTCAGGCGCTACAAGAGCCTTCCGGTCCTGGCGTGCGTGTCGATAGCAGTCTGTACCCGGGTTTGCAGGTACCCCTGTTCTACGATCCCCTCCTGTCCAAGTTGATCGTGTGGGGCAAAGATCGTACCCAGGCTATCGCACGGATGAGGCGAGCGCTCTTCGAGTACCAGGTTGTCGGCGTACGCACGACGCTCCCCTTCGCGCGCTGGTTGATGCAGCATCCTCGCTTTATCGAAGGGGACCTCTCAACAGACTTTGTGGCAGAAGAATGGGATACGCGCAATGCAGGGGCACCCTCTGCAGTTGGCCAGGAGCCCACGCTCGTCGAGGAAACTGAAGCAACCCTTTCCTCTGCCCAGGTGGCAGCCCTGGTGGGGAGTCTCCTTGCGAATGAACATATAGAGGCGGAAAAGTTTCGCAGGCGGCCGGTGGTTGCAGCGAGCGAGGCAGTGAGCCGCTGGCGCGACGCGGGGAGAAGAGAAGCTTTACGGTAACGTTCATTTTTCTTCGACGGGTGGTGGGAGCTCAAATGAGGGAGGCATTTGGCCGCGACGTTGCTGGGCCGCGGCTTTGAGCCGTTCTACTGTTTCATAAGGAACGGGGCGGCCACCGAGGGGAGTAGGATGGATGCCGGGGCCATGAAAATCGCTACCGCCGGTTGGGATGAGGTGATACGCATCGGCAAGAGCACGCAACACCTGCTCTTCTTCAGAGTTGTAGGGGCCATAATAGGTCTCAAGTCCGACCATACCAGCCTTGCACAAGCCGGGCAGACGGTTGCGCAATTCATCGAGACCAGGAAGTGCGAGAGGATGGGCGATGACGGGCAAGCCGTTGGCGCTAGCAATTAAACGCACGGCATCCTCAGGTGCGAGCTTGTAACGGGGCACGTAGGCATAGCTGCCCCTGCCGATATATGTATCAAAGGCTTCGCCAATACTCTGGACGTACCCTGCCTCTAACAATGCCTCGGCGACATGGGGTCTGCCGACCGAACCCTGGGCAATCTCGCGCACCCTCTCCCAGGAAATGGAGATCCCCTGTTCGTTCAGCAGTTCTACCATGCGCTGTCCGCGTCGTTCGCGAGCATCGCGCAACACTTTGAGCACGGCCTGAAATGCCGATCGCTCGTATTCGGGGAAGTACCCCAGGACATGTACTTCCCCGCCGGTCACGTCGGTATTGATTTCGATACCGGGAATGAAATCAATATCCAGTTTAGCAGCTGCCTGCGCGGCCTCCTGAAGTCCACCGGTGTTATCATGATCGGTCAGAGCTAGCACGCGCAGCCCAACATCTTTTGCGTGCTGTAGCAGCTCTGCCGGCGCATAGACACCATCGGAGGCGGTCGAATGGGTATGCAAATCAACGTAATCGGGCATAGACATACGCAACGACACATGCACTTTCTAAAACAGGCGAATACCGCATTTGCCCTACCTGGCGTAATCAACTGATCGAGTCTCACGGACCACGCAGACCTTGATTTGCCCAGGGTAGTCAAGATTCTCCTCGATTTTGTGAGCGATATCGCTGGCGAGACGGCTCGCGGCATACTCGTCGATTTCTTCGGGTTTCACGATGATGCGTACCTCGCGGCCTGCCTGGATGGCAAACGATTTTTCCACGCCAGTGAACGAGTTCGCGATACTCTCAAGCGCTTCCAGACGCTTGATATAGAGGTCAATAGTTTCGCGTCGAGCGCCAGGACGAGCCGCTGAAATCGCATCGGCGGCCTGTACAATAGCCGCCTCCAACGATTGAGGTTCAGACTCGGTCGCGTGATGGGCTACCATCGCGTGAATGATTTTCGGCGACTTGCTGAAACGACGAGCTATTTCTCCGCCGATAATAGCGTGAGGCCCTTCGACCTCTTGATCAATAGCTTTCCCCATATCATGCAGCAGCGCAGCGGTCTTGCATACATTGACGTCTGCTCCCAGTTCGTGGGCAATCGTTGCCGCCAGTATCGAGACTTCTACTGAATGGGCCAGGACGTTCTGCCCGTAGCTGGTACGGAAATGCAGTCGTCCGATGATTTTAAGCAGTTCCGGTTGTAAGCCATGGACGTTGGCTTCCAGGGCGGCACGCTCACCTGCCTCACGCACAATAGCATCGACTTCCTGGCGTGCTTTGGCAACGACCTCTTCAATGCGCGCGGGATGGATGCGCCCATCGAGAATAAGCTTTGTCAGAGCGAGACGAGCCACCTCTCGACGCACGGGATCGAATCCAGAGAGAATCACCGCTTCTGGCGTATCATCGATGATGAGATCAACGCCGGTAGCTGCTTCCAGGGCACGAATATTGCGACCCTCGCGCCCAATGATGCGCCCTTTCATTTCTTCGTTGGGCAGAGGCACGACCGAGACAACCGCTTCGGACACCTGGTCGGATGCACAGCGCTGGATGGCCAGAGTGATGATCTCGCGCGCACGGGCATCTGCTTCTTCGCGCGCCTGCTCTTCGATCCGGCGCACACGCTGTGCGGCCTCCGCGCGTACTTGCTCTTCAATGCGCGTGAGCAACAGTTCTTTTGCCTGTTCAACTGAAAGTTGCGCAATACGCTCTATTTCACTGAGGTGCAGGCGCTTGAGATTCTCTATCTCTTCATGCATCTGCTCCAGGCGGCGCTCAGTTGCCGCAAGTTTACGCTCGCGTTGTTCAAGTGCCTCAATCTTCCGATCGAGCGACTCTTCTTTTTGCTGATTTCGCCGTTCCTGTCGTTGCAGTTCAGTACGGCGTTCTGTGTTTTCGCGTTCCATTGTATTGCGGAAACGCGCGGTTTCTTCTTTCGCTTCACGAAGAGCTTCGCGCTGCTGTGCCTGGACTTCCAGGAGTTTGTGCTCGTTTGTTTCTTTTTCAGCAAGTAAAAGCTCCTCATAGCGCGCTTTATTTTGTTCCCGCCCGTACTGGTACCCGGCGCGAAGAGCCATTGCGGCGCCTCCCGCGAGTATTGCCAGTATTGCTACCATAGCTAAAATGATTATTGTTGGCGACACGTCGGCCTTACCTCCAACTGTGAGAGGCGTCCAGGCGCTTCATGTTGTGCTTCAAGCACCTGACCGCCTACAGGCGTTTCTGTAGTGAGATAATGGAAAAACACTCTCTTGCCCAGGAGTTGTATGGCTACCGGGGTAGACAGGTTCTGCCTGATATGTTTTGTGAATCGCAATAAAGGATTTGAATTATCTGAATGCATACTAGACACGCATGCTACAGGGGAGAATCATTGCGCTGCAATGACCTGTCCAAAAGCGTAGGCGTGTTAAAGCGTAATATCCGCCAAGCCTACTATACTGATTGTCAGGAAGGCTGTCAAGCAGGAGCTTTGGTTAAGTTACTCTTGAGTTTACGGTACAATAGAGCAGGGACCCGATTATGCTGTTACAAGTCTTTTTTGAAGCAATAGAAAGAAGCCAGGAGATGAATACAGAACATCACGATCATGCGCAAGAAGCACCGCGGTCAACGCACGTGGTGACATGTTTTCTGCTGCGGCAGGATACTGCTGAGCCACGTATCCTGATTATGCAGCGCAGCCAGCGCGTCGGCAGTTATCGCGGGCGGTGGGCAGGTGTGAGCGGCTTTGTGGAGGCGAGCGTTACCCCCGATGAGCAGGCCTATACTGAAATTCGCGAGGAGACAGGTTTAACGCGCGAACAGGTACAGATGCTGAGGCGGGGGGCAGTCGTAGAACACATTGACCCGGCGTTGGGCCGACATTTTTATATCCATCCCTTTCTTTTCGAGGTATTTACACCCGAGGCAATTCGTATAGACTGGGAGGCCAATGAAATGCGCTGGATTGCGCCCTCGGAACTCGCGAATTATGAGACGGTGCCAAAGCTCATTGAGGTCTATGATTCCGCTATCAATGGAGAAAAGGTTGGTTGATGGTAGATGATTGTATGCCCATCAATTGCTTCACGCGCTGCAAGTGTTGCTTATCGTGCTCCCAATCTTCTTTTCCATCGTCACCTGTCTTGATCGGCGTTTCCAGCACAACAGCCGCGCGCAACAGGCGGGGGTCACTCAGAAAAGCCTGAAGACCATCTTCTGGTATGATTCCCTCACCTATGCGAGCGTGAACATCTCGATGGCTGCCCAAAGCCATCTCTGTATCATTAAGGTGGATAACCTTGAGGCGTTCCAGGCTAGCGGTCTCGTCAAATTGCTGCAGAACACGCTGTACGGCGGCAGCACTGGAAATATCATGCCCTGCCCCCCATAGGTGAGCGGTATCGAGGCAGACGCCCATGCGTGCGGCGAAGCCGGGCAAAAGATGGAGCACCGCCCCAATTTGCTCGAAATTATGCCCCAGAGAGTCGCCCGCGCCGACATCGTTTTCCAACAACAACATCACTTCTGGCGGCGTTTCAGGTAAAATGCGGTCAATGGCCTGGGCTATGCGTGCGATGCCTGCCTCGACACCCGAACCGCGGTGACTGCCGGTATGAAAGATCACAAAGGTTGCTCCCAGCAGACTGCCGCGTTGCAAAGTCCAGCGCAGGAGAGTAAGGGATTTCTCCCAGATGAGCTCATCAGGAGATGCGAGGTTGATCAGGTAGGGCGCGTGGATCACCACCGGGTCAAGGTCGCAGTCACGTGCGGCCTGCGCAAACGCTGCGCTTCCCTTTGGATTATCCGCCGGAGGACGCCAACCAGTCGGATTGCTGGCAAAAATTTGTATAGCGTTACAACCGATCTCCTGCGCAATGGCCGCGGCTTTGACGGGTTTAGAACCGGTGGGTACGTGGCGACCAAGACGCCTGTGCACGGACAATGTAGGGGCTTGAGTATTGCTTTTCATTACAAACCTTACGAACCTTCAAGTTTCAATAACCGGGTCCACTGGAGAGCCTGGTGGTGTGCCTGGAACGCAAGGTAACTCATCCAGTTTCGTCAAGCCAAACTGCTGTAAAAATTCTGGAGTGGTGGCGAAGAGCGAAGGACGCCCAACAGTTTGCGCTCGTCCAATCTCTGCAACCAGGCCATGCTGGATAAGACTTACCAGGGCGCGATCACTATTCACACCACGTATAGCCTCGATCTGTGCGCGCGTCACCGGTTGGCGATAGGTGATAACGGCAAGCGTTTCCAGGGCGGCAGTAGTGAGCTTCGCGGACATCGGGAGGCCAAGCAAAGCCGCGACATAGCGGGCGTTCTCCGGAGCTGTGACAAGCTGTAGCTGCTCACCCAGGCGTTGCAGACGTATACCGCGCCTGTGACGTTCCAGGTCGTGCTCCAGCATTTGCAAACCTTGAGTCAGGCTTTCCTCATCGATAGCGAGTAATTTGCGCAGTTCAGCACGTTCAAGGGAGCGGCCGGAGACGAACAGCAAGCTTTCGATAGCAGTCGCTATCTCAGCAATCATCTGCTCATCGGGAGTCAGTGAATGTTGCGGTTGTTGTGTTAACTGCTTCTGCATGGTGAAGCGATTATACCACGAGAATCAAGAGAGATAGAAGAGGTTGAGCTCCCAGGGCGACCACAAGGGATCGCCCCTACTATGGACGGAAACAGTGAGCGGGCTTTGATACTTCCGGCACCTGATTGTTAATAGAACCAGTCCCGCCCTCGAAAACTTTGATAAGTATACACTCATATCTTCTTGCAACAGGATACTCAATATGATATATTTTTAGCAGAAATACGATAGCAAGGGAGAGGGACGCTTAACCCATGAAAATTGAACGATTTACCGATAAAGCGCGTGAAGCAATCAGCGAAGCATCAGAAATAGCCAAACAGCATAATCATGGGCAGATAGAAGTTGAGCACTTGCTTGATGCACTGCTCTCGCAGGGAGGTGGGGTAGTCCAGCAAGTTATCCAAAAGGTGGGCGGCAGTGACGTAGCGGCGAAACGCATCATCGAGAACGAAATCGAACGCCTGCCCCGCGTCTACGGCGCGAATGATCCGGGGATCTCCCCGCGTTTGCGCAAGGTATTGGAGGATGCCTGGCGCGAGATGGGAAACTTCAAGGATGAATATCTGAGCGTTGAGCACCTGCTTCTCGGTATGTTCGATGCGGATTCCGATGCCGTCAAACGCGCTCTTAAAGCGACCGGCCTGACCCGTGACAACGTCCTCAAAGCACTCACCTCCATTCGCGGCGCACAAAGGGTGACCGATCAGAACCCCGAGGTAAAATACCAGGCGCTGGAGAAGTATGGCCGCAACCTGACCGAACTGGCGGCGCAAGGTAAGCTTGACCCGGTCATCGGACGCGACGAGGAGATCCGGCGCGTTATTCAGGTACTGAGCCGCCGCACCAAGAACAACCCCGTATTGATTGGCGAACCAGGGGTCGGTAAAACCGCGATTGTCGAGGGCTTAGCACAGCGTATCGTGCGCGGCGACATCCCAAAAACGCTGGCAGATAAGCAGGTGGTCACGCTTGACCTGGGCGCACTCGTCGCTGGAGCCAAGTTTCGTGGCGAGTTTGAAGAGCGCTTGAAAGCCGTGTTAAAAGAAGTGACGAGCGCTGAAGGTGGCTTTATTCTCTTTATAGACGAACTGCATACGCTGGTTGGAGCCGGTGCGGCAGAAGGCGCGATGGATGCCTCGAACATGTTGAAACCAATGCTGTCACGCGGTGAACTGCGCTGCATTGGCGCCACCACGCTAGATGAATATCGCAAGCACATCGAGAAGGATGCCGCGCTTGAGCGACGTTTCCAGCCTGTACTGGTTGATCAGCCGTCAGTAGAGGATACCATCAGTATCCTGCGCGGCTTGAAACAGCGCTACGAAGTCCATCACGGCGTTCGCATCCAGGATAGTGCGCTGGTGGCTGCCGCTATGCTCTCCAATCGCTACATCACCGACCGTTTCCTGCCTGATAAAGCGATTGACCTGGTAGACGAAGCTGCCAGCCGGCGTCGTGTTGAGCTGGACAGCACTCCCAGCGAAATCGATGCGCTGGACCGCCGCATCCGGCAGTTACAGGTCGAGCAAGAGGCCTTGAAAAAGGAGACCGACGCCGCCAGTCGCGATCGACGCAACAGGGTTGAGCAAGAGATTGCCAATCTAAGCGAGCAGTTGCACACGCTCAAACTCTCGTTGGAGAGCGAACGAGAGCCAGTTGAGAATATTCGCCGGCTGAAGAAAGAACTTGAGCAGGCACAGGTTGATCTTGAGAAGGCGGAGCGCGAATATAACCTGGAAGAGATGGCGCGCCTGCGCTATGGTACCATCCCTGAGCTCGAACGGCGTATTGTCGAGATGGAGTCGAAACTTATCAACTTGCAAAGCGCGCGTATGCTCAAAGAAGAGGTTGACGCTGAGGATATCGCCGAAATCGTTTCCAAGTGGACGCATATCCCGGTCTCCAAGCTGATGGAGGCGGAAGTACAGAAACTGCTCACTATGGAAGACAACCTGCGCAAGCGCGTGGTGGGACAGGAGTTTGCGCTCCAAGCCGTTTCTGACGCGATTCGCCGTTCGCGCGCTGGCCTACAGGATCCCAATCGCCCACTGGCGAGCTTCCTTTTCCTGGGGCCGACGGGGGTAGGGAAAACGGAGCTGGCACGCGCGCTGGCGGAGTTCCTCTTTGATAACGAGCAGGCCATGGTGCGCATCGACATGTCGGAGTACATGGAGAAACACAGCGTCTCTCGCCTGCTTGGCGCGCCTCCTGGCTATGTTGGCTATGAGGAAGGCGGGCAGTTAACCGAGGCGGTACGCCGCCATCCCTATTGCGTGATACTGCTCGATGAGATCGAGAAGGCTGCACCTGAAGTATTCAACGTCTTGCTGCAATTGCTTGATGATGGCCGACTGACAGATGGCCAGGGGCGCACCGTCGATTTCAAGAACACCGTCATCATCATGACCAGTAACGTCGGCAATCTCTGGCTCCACGAATATGACGGAATGGACGAGGAAGAGATACAGCACATGATACGGCAGCGTTTGCGTGAAGAAGGCTTCCGACCAGAATTTATCAACCGCATTGACGAGGTGATCATTTTCCATCAAATCTCTCGTGAGCAGATGCGCAGCATCGTGGATATCCAGATCAATCGCCTGCGCCCGCGCCTGGCTGAGCGCCATATTACGCTCAATTTGAGTGCTGAAGCGAAGGATTTGCTGGCAAATGAGGGGTATGATCCGCAGTTTGGCGCCCGTCCCCTCAAACGTGTGATCCAGAAAGAGGTTGAGAATCGCGTTGCCCGCGCCATCCTGGATGGCACCGTTCGCGATGGCAACACGGTGCAGATCGATGTACAGGATGGAAAACTTGCTTTAGAGGTAGCTCACTAATGGATGCAGGGGACAAAAGCCGAGCTACTGTACGGTTTTTGTCCCCTGCATCCATCAATCCATTATTATCTTCTACAAGAACATGATACAATTCAACACAACAAGCAAAGTGCAACACATAACCAGCGGAGAAGCTCTCTATGCAGCAATCCAATAACGATATATCACTTGAGTCAACGAATGCCCACGAACATCTTATCCAGGTGCTCAGTTCTGTTCTGCTGCAATTACGCTCGCTGCAAACTTTGTTGCGAAATAATGAGACACCGCCAGACCTCAATGCGATTCGCAATGGATTGAGTACGGTGGAGCAGATGACACAAGAAGCTCTCTACGAGATACGCTCAGCGAATGACGACGATCTGCTCCTGCCAAATCTCGTTGGCGTCACACTGGTAGAGGCTCTTGCACGCGCCGTCGAAGAAACCGCTGAAGCCCTGGGACTTTCCAGCCGTATTACTTTTACTGGCGAAGAGCGTCCACTGCCCAGTTATACGGAACGCCTGATCTATCGGGTTGCCCAGGAAGCGCTCGACCAGATGCAGCAACAGAGCAACGCGCGAAAACTGCGTTTCACCTTGAGCTATGCTCGTGACGAGATGCAGATGAGCATTGAAGATGACGGGGTAATGTCTCTTCCCAATACAGATGAGGAACAACCCTTACCCCATTTTCAAAATGACGGGGCCGCGACAAGCACTGTAGAAGAAGTGCCGCTGCCTCATTTCAAGGCCGAAGATCCGATGCTAATGTACCCCTATAATGCATTGCACCATCGCCTAGAACACCTGGGAGGCTCACTGGAAGTGACCTCCCAGGTTGAGCAGGGAACGCGCGTTCAGGTCCGCGTACCGTATAGCAACCCGAATGCAGCGGCAGTCTTGAATGGGACAGCAACAAATGCTCTAGCTCACACAGAAGAGATATCTGCGGCCGCTAAGATACGTGTGCTGGTGGTAGATGACCAGGCTGTCTCCCGCGCCGGATTGCGCCGCCTGCTCGAGAGCTATCCAGACCTGCAAGTGGTAGGAGAAGCGGCAGACGGTGTGCAAGCCGTCAGCGAAACACTGGAACTGGGGCCGCAGGTGGTGCTGTTGGATGCGAACCTGCCCAATGGGCAGAGTATGGAGGCGTTGAAGCAGATAAAGCAACTGAATCTCGATACACGGGTTTTACTGTTTGCCGCTCAGGATCGCGAGGGGTACCTGTACGAGACATTGCGGGCAGGAGCCGATGGCTATGTCCTCAAAGACATTGTTCCCGATGAACTGGCCCGGGCAGTACGAGTCGTTGCCAGTGGCGAAGTGCTGGTGCAATCGCAGTTGGCAGGCAGATTGCTCTCACGTTTTGGCAAGCAGGGTCGGGGAAGTGCGCCCTATGAAACATTGACTGCCCGCGAACAGGAGGTATTACGATTGCTGGCGCGTGGCCTGCGCAACAAAGAGATTGCTGCGCGGC
>WNGR01001013.1_pt1 | contig 31548 bp, 34 predicted proteins | sample 5407581 | NCBI WGS metagenome assembly WNGR01 (sample SAMN13153383, study PRJNA577476) | soil metagenome | isolation source: 80 cm soil or saprolite under Garry oak tree replicate 2 | place: USA:California | collected 2016-06-15
GTCGGCACCGAGCGGAGCGAGCCGGTCGGCACCGAGCGGAGCGAGCCGGTCGGCACCGAGCGGAGCGAGCCGGTCGGCACCGAGCGGAGCGAGCCGGTCGGCGCGACTGCGCACCTGGACGTCGAGCACCAGGTACTGATGAAGATGCGCCTGGCGCGGCTGGAGGCGCTGCTCGGGGTCCACCGCCCGGATCAGACCCACCTGCACCTTCCCGCGTGGCTGCGCCCGACCAAGGGGGAGCACCGCCTGGCAGTGAGCATCGCCATTCTGGTGCTCGTGGTCCTGCAGATGGTGGTGCGGCGGGATCTGCAGTTCCAGCCCCGGTACCTGCTGCCGGCGCTGGAGGGCCTGCTGTTCGCGGTGCTGGTGCTGGCCAACCCGACCCGGATCACCCGGGAGAGCGCCGCCCTGCGCACCCTCGGCCTGCTGCTGGTCGCCGCCGCGAGCCTGGCCACCGCCTGGTCGGCCGGCCGCCTGGTGTACCAGCTCGCGACCGGCCATGGCGGCAACAGCGCGGTACCGCTGCTGGTCAACGGCGGCGCCATCTGGCTGACCAACGTCATCGTCTTCGCGCTGTGGTACTGGGATCTCGACCGCGGCGGCCCGGCCGCGCGGGCCAGCGCCCGCAAGCCGATGCCCGACTTCCTGTTCACCCAGATGTCGTCGCCGGAGCTGGCCTCCCGCGACTGGGAACCGTCGTTTGTCGACTATCTGTACCTGTCGTTCACCAACGCGACCGCGTTCAGCCCGACCGACACGCTGCCGCTGAGCCGCTGGGCGAAGCTGACGATGATGTTCCAGTCGGCGATCTCGCTGGTGACGGTCGCGCTGGTGGTGGCGCGGGCGGTGAACATCTTCACGTGACGCGCCTTCGCCGGAGCAACCAGAACCCGCCGCCGGCGAGCACGAGAAGCAGGACGACAGCGGCGACGATCCACCACACCGTTGACGAGTCGCTCGACGCCTTGGTGGCGGCCTTGGTCGCGGCCGGCGTCGGGGTGCCGGTGGTGGCGGCCGCTCCGGTCGGGCTCGGCGACGGGCTGGCGCTCGGTACCGCCGCAGCGGGCTGCAGTGCCAGTACCGGCGCCGGGTGCGGGGGCTCGGCCTGGCCGGGCTGCGGGATCTCGATCCACCGGTCGGCCTCGTTGTTGCCGTAGGTGACGACGGTCTTGAACGCGAGGCTGGTCGCGGTGTCCGGCAGCTTGGCGATCTTCACCCGGTAGATGACGTCCTTGTGTATCGCGAGCGTCGTGCCGCCCACGGTGTACCCGTCCGCCGTCCGGGTCATCGTCCAGCCGGCCGGACCGGAGACGTAGCTGACGTCGGCGGGCGCGATCCCGGCGGGGAGGACCACCTGCACCAGCTTGGCTCCGGCCGCGTCGGACTCCGACTCGGCGGTGAACTGTACGGTCACGTCCGTCGCGCCGGCCTGCGGCTTGTCGGCGGACACCTGGACATGGGCGAGGGCGGGCGTGGCGGTACCCAGGACGACGGCGGCCACCACGGCCGCGACCAGGACCAACCGGGTCTTCGATAGCGTCACGCCGGGTAAGTCGCCCGGGCGGCCGGAAAAGTTCCCCGGTCGATCGCAGCGATGAGACTGGATCGCAGCCGGGCCGCCCTGTCGGCGAAGGCGCGCTGGGCCGCCGCATACTCGGCCCGACCGTCGGGCGTCTCCACCGGTACCGGCGGATAGCCAAGGTCGGCGAGGTCGTACGGACTGGCCCGCATGTCCAGGGCGCGGATCTCCCGGGCCAGCGCGAAGCAGTCGGCGACCAGCTCGGCGTTGACGAGCGGTACGAGCTTGTACGCCCACTTGTAGAGGTCCATGTTCGCGTGCAGGCAGCCGGGCTGCTCCAGGTCCGGCTGGTCGGCGCGGGTCGGGCGCACCAGGTTGAGCGGAAGGGCCGGGGCGGTGAAGAAGCGGTACGCGTCGAAGTGCGAGCACCGCACCCGGGTGCGCTCGACCACCTGAGCCGTCCGTTCCGGACCCAGCCGCAGCCGGTACCCGGCGTGCCGCACTTCCTCGGGCGTGAGCCGGTACACCATGGCCCACTCGTGCATGCCGAAGCAGCCGAGGTTGGCCGGTCGGCTGGCGGTGGCCGTGAGCAGTCGGCGGATCCAGCTGATCGAGTCGCCTCTTTTTTCGATCGCGGCGGCGGTGTCGAGCGTCGCGCCCCCGGGCGTGGCCCGGTACTCCGGGCCGAACTCGTCCGGCATGGCGCGGGCCAGGATCACCCCGGCGCCGGGATGCCAGCGGCGCAGTTGCGCCGGGCGGAACGAGTAGTAGGTGAAGAGGAAGTCCTCGACCGGATGCTTCGCGCCGGTCCGCCGCCGCGCGAGGTGACCGGCCAGCCAGCCGTCCACGCGGCGCTGGTGCGCGGTACGGCGGGCCTGCCAGTCCGGCTCGGCGAGGACAGCGGTCACGCCCCCGATTGTCTCCCGAGTCCCGGGGTAGATTCGGGCGGTGCGGATCGCTCGTTTTGTTCACGCTGGCGGGATGTCCTTCGGTGCGGTGGAGGGGGAGACCGGCGCGGGCCCGGATGCGGTGACCCTCGCTGAGATCGACGGCCATCCGTTCGGTCCGCTGCGCTTCACCGGACAGCGCTGGGCCCTGCCCGACGTGCGGCTGCTCTCGCCGATCCTGCCCAGCAAGGTGGTGGGCATCGGGCGCAACTATGTGGAGCACGCGGCCGAGCACGGCGCCGACGTACCGAAGGAGCCGCTGCTGTTCCTCAAGCCGTCGACGGCGGTCATCGGGCCGCACGACCTGATCCGGCTGCCCGTGCAGTCCAAGCAGGTCGAGCACGAGGCCGAGCTGGCCGTCGTCATCGGGGCGCCGGGCGCCCGGCGGGTGGACCGGGCCGGCGGCCGGGCCGCGATCTTCGGGTACACCTGCGGCAACGACGTGACAGCCCGCGATCTGCAGCGGGCCGACGCGCAGTGGACCCGGGCCAAGGGCTTCGACTCCTTCTGCCCGCTGGGCCCCTGGATCACCACCGACGTCGACGTGTCCGACGTCGAGGTGCGCTGCGAGGTCAACGACGAGGTACGGCAGCTCGGCCGGACCAAGGACCTGGTGTTCGACATTCCCACGCTGGTGTCGTACGTCTCGCACGTGATGACGCTGCTGCCCGGCGACGTGATCCTCACCGGTACCCCGGCCGGCGTCGGGCCGCTGGCCAGCGGCGATACCGTCACGGTTGCCATCGAGGGCATCGGCGTGCTGTCCAATCGGGTCGCCACGCTGGATTAGCCGACCGATTTGGATCGCTCTTGGCGGTCGGGTAGAGTTCTTCCTCGGCGCCGCAAGGCGCCAGTTGGGGTATGGGGTAATTGGCAGCCCGACGGATTCTGGTTCCGTTAGTCTAGGTTCGAGTCCTGGTACCCCAGCCCGAGCGGTCTTGGCCCCGTCGTCTAGCGGCCCAGGACGCCGCCCTCTCAAGGCGGTGGCGCCGGTTCGAATCCGGTCGGGGCTACAGGTAAGGCATCGGCGAACCGCGCTCCCTTCGGAGGGCGGTTCGCGGTTAGAACGGGCTCATCTGGTCGAGTACCTTGGCGGCCGCGTCGACCATGCCCTGAACCTTGGGCACGTCACGTTCAACTTCGTCCGGAACCAAGCTTGGCTGATCTGTAGCCGGATACTCAGCCTGGTTGCGACGTCGTCGCAGCCGGTCAAACGGCCGAAGGATCGTGCCCAGCGGAGGATCGAGCTGGGCCGAAACCGCGTCGAGCACGGCAAGGTGGCCGCCGCGACTGGTTGCCCGTAGGCCCTGGTTCTCCAGTACGGCGTTGAGAGCCTTGCGCGCAGCGTCGTACAACAACTGGTATGCACCGGTCGCGTCGAACGCCACAATCGCCTGAGCGGACTTCACGTGCTGCTGTGCCTGGGCGAGCAACAGATCGGCGTGCGCGCGGCTCGCCGGTACCCGTTCGAGCTCGCGTCGGGCAATCCTGCCGTCGATGGTGGCGCGGCCTTGCTGCCACTTCACGTGCGGTCCCCTCCGAGGTCGATAGGAATAAGCGGCCGTGAGCGTACCGAGGTCAGGAAGGCATCACCAGGTGGCGCGCGCCAAGCCTTCGCGGCCACCCGATGGAGATTGACTTCGCGCCCGAGGCGTCGCTCGGCTGTCCGGGCCGCGGTGAAGAGGTCGTCCTCGTCCGCTTCCCCGATCACGAGTACGTCGACATCGTGGGGAAGAGGACCGGGCTCTCCCTTGTACCGCGCCGCCCAGGAACCGTAGATGTACGCCTCGTCCACGCCGCGAACCGTTGCGAGAGCGTCACCGAGGACTGCCGCGGGTCCGTAGGTCAGCGTCAACAACTCGATGAGCGGGCGGGCGAGCGGTGTGTCAAGGTCGGCCTGCAGCAGGCGCATGTTGCCTCGCCGTACCTCACGGATCAAGCCGGTTGCGGCAAGCCGATCTGCTTCCCGGCTGACGGTTGACTGCGAGGTAGCCAACCGCTGGGCCAGGTCTGTCAGCGAGAATGCATCGTCGGGATGCAGGTAAAGCCAGGCCAGCAGCTCGCCCAGAAGCGGCGAACGGAGCAGCGGGAGCAATTGCGACCGGGCTTGCACATCCTGCATGATACCTTGCACCATACGCAAGGTCAATCTTCCCAAGCTGGCCGGCTGGCGACGCCGCGGGGTTGCCAGTGGCCGACGTGAGAGCTCGGCGCGGTCAGCCTCGTCCAGCTGTACCTGGTCGCGGTGCTCACCGGTGCCCGGGGCGGTGGTGTTCGCGATGGCGTACCAGTCGTCCTTCGCGGCGCTCGTACCGGCGTCGGCGTACCTCGACGCGAACAGCAAGCTGAGCCTGAGCCGGGCCGGGTCGTTCGTCGCCGGCCCGGCCATCGCCGGCGTGCTGGTGCAAGCGCTCACCGCCCCGTTCGCGGTCGTGGCGGATGCCGTGTCGTTCCTCGGTTCGGCGCTGCTGATCGGCCGGATCCGGGTATCGGAGGTCGCTCCCGCGCCGAGCGGGTCATCGATGGTGGCGCTTGTCCGCGAGGGGCTCGCTCTGGTGCTGCGCCATCCGGTGCTGCGCGCCGCCCTGGGCTGTACGACCACCGTCAACTTCTTCACCTTCATGTCCAACGCGCTGCTGGTGCTCTTCGCGAGCCGCGAGCCGCGAGCTGCGACTGTCGGCGGGCGCGATCGGGATCGCCCTCGGCATCGGCTCCCTCGGCGCGGTGGCGGGAGCAGCGCTGGCGCCCCGCGTCTCCCGCCTGATCGGACTGGGCCGTACCGCGATCGCCGGCGCCGTCGTCTTCCCGGCACCGGTGGCGGCCGTGGCGCTGGCCGCCGGGCCGGCGTGGGCCAAGGTCGCCGTGCTCGCCGGTGCCGAACTGCTGTCCAGCGTCGGCGTCATGCTCATGGACATCAACCTCAACGCGCTCCTCACGAAGGTCACGCCCGACGCGGCGCGGGGCCGGCGGGCCGGAGGGTACACCGCGGTGAACTACGGCATCCGGCCGCTGGGCGCACTGGCCGGCGGCTGGCTCGGTACCGTGCTCGGTCTCCGTCCGACGTTCGTGGTCGCCGGGGTCGGTGGCACGCTCGCCGCCCTGTGGCTGCTTGCGTCGCCGGTGCGCCGGATCGCCGTCCTGGAAGCCGGAGCACCCTGACCGCGGAACCGAGCACGACGGCCAGCGCGCCGACTACCGCCGCGAGACGTATTCCCGGTCCGAGCCAGGACGCGATTGTGTGCATGCACGAGACCTCCCCGTGTCGTTGACGCCGTGTCGACGTCACACGAAGAGGTTAGTACAGACGTACGACAGTAATCAGAGCCCGGAGAGCCGCTGCCCGGCCCGTACCACGGCCATCGCGTGCCGGTCCCCGGGACGGCGGCCGAGCCGTTCGATCGGGCCGGACACGCTGATCGCGGCGATCACCCGGCCGGTGCGGTCGCGGATCGGCGCGGACACGCTCGCCACCCCGGCCTCCCGCTCGGCGACGCTCTGCGCCCAACCCCGGCGGCGTACCTCGGCCAGCGTCCGGCCGGTGAACTTGCAGCGCGGCAGCAGTGGCATTACCGCTTCCGGCGGCTCCCACGCGAGCAGCACCTGGGCCGCCGAGCCGGCGGTCATCGGCAGGACGGCGCCCACCGGTACCGTGTCCCGCAGCCCGCTCGCGCGCTCGGCCGAGGCGACGCAGATCCGCTCGTCCGCGCGCCGCAGGTAGAGCTGGGCGCTTTCGCCCGTCGCGTCGCGCAGCGCGGAGAGCATCGGCTCGGCGGCGCTCAACAGGACATCGGGCGCGGCGTTGGCCAACTCGCCCAGACGCGGGCCGGGCCGCCAGCGCCCCTGCTGATCCCGGACCAGCATGCGGTGGATCTCCAGCGCCTGCGCCAGCCGATGGGCCGTGGCGCGCGGAAGCTTGGTCCGCTCCACCAGTTCGGCCAGGCTGGCACCGTCGACACAGGCGGCAAGAATGACGACCGCCTTGTCGAGAACGCCGACACCGCTCATACTGTGTCCCATAAGGCGAAACATACCTCCCAGAATTTAGGATGTCCAGATGGTGGGAGCAGCTCCCGAGCGGACCCTCGCCGAGAAGGTCTGGGACGCGCATGTCGTACGGTCGGCCCACGGTGAACCGGACCTGCTGTACATCGACCTGCATCTTGTCCATGAGGTGACCAGCCCGCAGGCGTTCGACGGCCTGCGCCTGGCCGGCCGGGGCGTGCGCCGTCCCGACCTGACCATCGCGACCGAGGATCACAACACCCCGACCGACAACCTGTTCACGATCGCCGATCCGGTCTCCCGGACCCAGATCGAGACGCTGCGCAAGAACTGCGCGGACTTCGGCATCAAGCTGCATTCGCTCGGCGACGCCGAGCAGGGCATCGTGCACGTGCTCGGGCCGCAGGTCGGGCTGACCCAGCCGGGTCTGACGATCGTGTGCGGCGATTCGCACACCGCGACGCACGGCGCCTTCGGCGCGCTGGCGTTCGGGATCGGTACCAGCGAGGTCGAGCACGTCCTCGCGACCCAGACGCTGCCACAGGCGCGGCCGAAGACCATGGCGGTCAACGTCATCGGCGAGCTCGGTCCCGGCGTCACCGCCAAGGACCTGATCCTCGCGCTGATCGCCCAGGTGGGTACCGGCGCCGGGCGGGGCCACATCGTCGAGTACCGCGGGGAAGCCATCCGCAAGCTCTCCATGGAGGGCCGGATGACCATCTCCAACATGTCCATCGAATGGGGCGCGCGGGCCGGGATGATCGCGCCGGACGAGACCACGTTCGCATATCTGCGCGGCCGGCCGTACGCGCCCAAGGGCGCCCAGTGGGACGCCGCCGTCGAGTACTGGCGCAGCCTCGCCACCGACCCGGGCGCGACCTTCGACACCGAGGTGACGTTGGACGCGAGCCGCATCACGCCGTTCGTCACCTGGGGTACCAACCCCGGGCAGGGTGCGCCGCTGGACGGCGCGGTGCCGGACCCCGCTCACTTCGCCAGCGAGGCGGAGCGCACCGCCGCACAGAAGGCGCTGGAGTACATGGCGCTGCGCCCCGGTACCCGGTTGCGCGACATCACGGTCGACGTGGTGTTCGTCGGGTCGTGCACCAACGGGCGGCTGGAGGACCTGCGCTCGGCAGCCGAGGTGCTGCGCGGGCGCAAGGTCGCCGACGGGGTACGGATGTTGGTGGTACCGGGTTCCGCCGCGGTACGGGCGGCGGCCGAGCGCGAAGGGCTGCACGAGGTCTTCACCGCGGCCGGTGCCGAATGGCGCTTCGCCGGCTGCTCGATGTGCCTGGGCATGAACCCGGACACGCTCAAGCCGGGGCAGCGCAGCGCCTCCACGTCCAACCGCAACTTCGAAGGCCGGCAGGGCAAGGGCGGGCGTACCCATCTCGTCTCGCCACCGGTCGCCGCCGCCACCGCCGTACTGGGCCACCTCGCCGCGCCGGCCGACCTGGAGGGCTGAGAACCACATGGAGAAGTTCACCGTCCACACCGGTACCGCCACGCCGCTGCGCCGGTCCAACGTGGACACTGACCAGATCATCCCGGCCGTGTACCTCAAGCGGGTCACCCGGTCCGGCTTCGAGGACGGGCTGTTCCGCTCCTGGCGCGACGCCGATCCGGAGTTCGTGCTCAACAACCAGCGCTACGCCGGTGCCTCGATCCTCGTGGCCGGCCCCGAGTTCGGTACCGGCTCCTCGCGCGAGCACGCGGTGTGGGCCTTGCGCGACTGGGGGTTCAAGGCGGTCCTGTCGCCCCGGTTCGGTGACATCTTCCGCGGCAACGCGCTCAAGGAAGGGCTCCTGCCGGTCGAGCTGGAACTGCCGGTGATCGAAGAGCTGTGGGACGCCGTGACCGCCGACCCGAGCCTTGCGGTAACGGTCGACCTGGAACACCGGGAGGTACGCGCAGCGGGAAGTACCTGGTCGTTCGCGCTCGACGACTTCAGCCGCTGGCGCCTGCTCGAAGGCTTGGACGACATCGGCTTGACGCTGCGGCACGACGCGCTCATCGGCGCCTACGAGAGCCGGCGTCCCGCCTACAAACCGGTCGTCGCCTAGCCCGGATACCCAGAAACTCCCCCGGTTGCTCGTCCGACCGGGGGAGTTTCCGTTACGACACAAGGCCTTTTTTCCGGCCAGATGTTTGTGCTTTGCCGTCACAGGGCATACCGTGCGCGCAGAATGGCCGCGTCCGGCCAGACAACGCACCATTGTGTTCGGGAGGGTAGTTGTGAACAAGGCTGAGCTGATCGATGCACTCGCGACCCGGCTGGGAGACAAGCGGTCGGCATCGACGGCGCTCGACGCGGTTCTCGCCGAGATCCAGACGGCGGTCACCAAGGGCGACAAGGTGGCGATCACCGGCTTCGGGGTCTTCGAGAAGCGTGTGAGGGCCGCGCGTACCGCCAGAAATCCGCGGACGGGCGAAGCGGTGAAGGTGAAGAAGACCTCGGTACCGGCGTTCCGGCCGGGGCAGAGCTTCAAGGAGCAGGTGGCGAGCGGCAAGGTCGCCAAGGCAGCGGCCAAGAAGACCACCGGCGCCGCGAAGAAGACCACCGCGGCCAAGGCCGGTACGGCGAAGGCGGCCAAGAGCACCGCCAAGGCGGCGCCCGCCAAGACCACCCGCGCCACCAAGACGACGGCCACCAAGACGACGGCCGCCAAGGCACCGGCGCGGAAGACCGCGACCAAGACGACGCGTGCGGCGGCGACGCCGGCGCGCAAGACCACGACGGCCACGGCCGCTCCGGCGAAGACCGCCGCGCGGAAGGCGCCGGCGCGCAAAGCCGCGCGCTAACGCCAGTCGGCCCACCCGGTGGCGCCCGCCAAGTACGGCGGGCGCCACCGACGTTTCCAGGAGCCGGCCGGTTCAGGGCTCCAACCGGTCTGCGCTCACGACCGTATCGCCGGCCATGGCCAGCAGCCAGCCGGTGCCCTTGGGCGTCTCGAACTCTTCGACCCTCGACGTCTGGGCCGGCCGCAGGAGGCGCAGCAGCGGCGGGATCGCCTTGCCCTGGCTGCAGATCGCCGTGGATCCGCCCTCGGCGGCGAGCGCGCGCAGCGCGGCGGCCGCACCCGGTACCCCTTCGGGGGAGTCCTCGTCGAAGGACGGATCCACCTTGACCGGCAGGCCCAGCCGCTCGGCCAGCGGAGCGAAGGTCTCCCGGCAGCGCAGCGGCGTAGCCGAGACGATCCGCTCCGGCGACAGCGCCGCCAACACCCCGGCCAGCTTCGCGGCCTGCTCGTGCCCGACCGCGTCCAGTGGCCGCAACCGGTCCGGCCCGTGCCACGCGTTGCGGCTACCGGCGTGGGCGTGCCGGACGAGCGAGATCTCGGCGGTGATCCGGGGCAGTTGCGCGAACGCCGCCAGCACACCCCGGTCGTGCTTGTAGCTGAGTACCGCGGCCGCGTCGGCCAGCGGTACCCAGCGGACCTCCGCGATCTCGTCATCGGGCTCGCGGCCGGCGTCGGCGCGTACCCGCATCGACCAGAAGTCGACGACCTTCTCCACATCGGGTTCGCCGGTCAGGTACCGGATCGTGGGTAGCCGCACCTGTGGTCCGCAGGTGAGGCCGGTTTCCTCGCGCACCTCCCGGACGGCGGCGACGATCGGGTGTTCCTGGCGCTCCAGCTTGCCCTTGGGCAGCGTCCAGTCCCCGTACCGCGGCCGGTACACCAGCGCGACCTCGACGCCCGGCGACCCCGCGCGCCACGGCACCCCGCCCGCCGCGCGGACCGTCCGGAGATTCACGGCAGCCAACTCGTCAGGCGGTGGCGGTCGGCTCGCGCCCACACCGCGGGGAAGCCTTCCCGGGCCCGGCGGACCGCGGCGCGCTCCCGTTCGTAGAGCCGGCCGGCGGTGACCGCGAGAGCGTGGTCGTCCGGGTCGGCGTGCGCGATCGCGAGCCAGGTCTGCGCGGCGATCGCGGCGTCCTGGTGCTCACCGATCAAGCCCTGTACGCCGGCGATCGCCTTGGCCAGCTCGGCCGCCGTCCCACCGAGGACCGCGGCGACGGCTTCGGTGGCGTACCTGGCCCGTTTGGCGCGGATGCGGACCGCGTGCCACTCGTCGTCCGGTGCCAACGGGTCGAGCTGCCCGGCGCCGGAGACCCCGTCCGAGCCGAACGCGAGATCCCGCCAGGGTTTGGCGACGAGCCGGGGCAGTAGCTCCAGGGCCGGTACCCCGGCGCGGTGGTCCAGCAGCCGCGGTCGCGCGGCGGCGGCGACGAGGTGGTCGAGCAGGACCCGGTACCGGTCGCTGCGCAGCGCACCGTCCAGCGTGTTGAGGGCGTCCTCGTGCCGCGCCGCGAGACCGGCGTCCATCCGGGCCACGGCCGCCTCGTCGAGCGGGGCGAGCGGGTCGGCGGCGGCGGTATCGCGCAGCCGCTCGCGGAGCACCTCCGCGTCCCGTGCGGCGCCCAGCTTGTCGGCGATCCAGGTCAGCTCCTCCCGCAACCCGTTGGCCCACAAGGCGTCCAGTACCGGGCGGAAGGTCCGCAGGTCGGTGCGCAGCCGGCGGACGCCGACCCGCATCTGGTGTACCGCGGTGTCCCCGTCCGGCAGCGGCTCGCGCAGCCGCACCAACGGGTCGTACCCGAGCATCCGCGCGATGTCGGCCCGTACCGCGCGGACCACCACGTCGCCCGCGGTGGCCTTGCGCGGCAACTCGGCGGCGGGCGGGGTCAGCTCCGGCGCCTCCAGCGGACCGAGCGCCCGCAGGTGCTTGGCCACGAAGGCCCCGCCGCCGTCCGCCCCAGCCGCTTGCAGCGCTTCGCCGACCCGGTCGAGTAGCTTGCGCCCGCCGTCGCGGCGCTCGACCTCGATCTCCCGGAACTTGAACCGGACCCTCGGCCCGTCAAGCACGGCGACGCTGTCGTCGTCCAGCTCGGCGAGCAGCTTGCCGTCACCGTCGCGCAGCTCGTACACCCGGCGGGTGGTACGCAGTACCGCCGCGGGCGCCAGCACGCTGCCCCGGGTGTACACGGTCACCAGCTCGACCAGCTCGGTCGGGATGCCGGCCGGCGAGCCGACCCGGGAGACCTCCTGCCGGATCCCGACCACGCCGGTCGGCAGCTTCACCGTCCACGGCACCGGGTCGCCCCGCCGGTACCGCAGTGACGCGCCGGCCCGCGCGAGCCGGCGGTCCGCGGTGTCGTAGTAGGTGGCCCGGAGCGTTGTCGGATCGAGCGCGACGACCTCCCCGCCGTCCGGCACGCAGGCGCTCAGATCCGGTACACCGAACCGGGCATCGACCGCGTACTTGCGCTCCTCCTCCAGCATCTGGGCAGCCTAGCGCGTCAGGGTTACTCGGCCCGGTCAACGATCCGACGCAGCAGCGCGCTCTGCAGGTCCCGCGCGGGGTGCTCCGGATCGGTCACCGAGTGCTGCGCCCAGGTACCGTCCGGCCGCAGTTCGAACGCGCGCGTCTGCGGGCTCATCGCCAGTCCCAGTACGGCATCCAGTTCGCCCGCCGAGGTCTGGTCGGCGACCCGGACCAGCGCCTCCACCCGGCGGTCGAGGTTGCGGTGCATCAGGTCGGCCGAGCCGATCCACACCTCCGGCTCCTCGTCGTTGGCGAAGCGGAAGACGCGCGAGTGTTCGAGGAACCGGCCGAGGATCGAGCGGACCCGGATGTTGTCCGACAGCCCCGGTACCCCCGGCCGCAGCGTGCAGATGCCCCGGATCACCAGGTCCACCCGTACCCCGGCGCGGCTGGCCCGGTACAGCGCGTCGATGATCTCCTCGTCGACGAGCGCGTTCACCTTGATCTGGACGAGTCCTTCCCGGCCCTCCGATGCGTGCTTGATCTCCCGCTCGATCCGCTCGACGATGCCGGCCCGGACGCCGTGCGGTGCGGCCAGAAGCCGCCGGTACGCGGTCTGCCGGCTGTACCCGGTCAGCACGTTGAACAGGTCGGTCAGGTCGGCGCCCACTTCGGGGTCGGCGGTCAGCAGCCCGTAGTCCTCGTAGAGCCGGGCGGTCCGCGGGTGGTAGTTACCGGTACCGATATGTGCGTACCGCCGGATCTGGTTGCCCTCCTGCCGGATCACCAGCGCGGTCTTGCAGTGGGTCTTCAGCCCGACGAGGCCGTAGACCACGTGACAGCCGGCCTTCTCCAGCATCCGCGCCCACCCGATGTTGGCCTGCTCGTCGAAGCGCGCCTTCACTTCCACGAGCACGACCACCTGCTTGCCGGCCTCCGCCGCGTCGATCAGCGCGTCGACGACGGGGGAGTCGCCGGACGTGCGGTACAGCGTCTGCTTGATGGCCAACACGTTCGGGTCGGCGGCGGCCTGCTCGATGAAGCGCTGCACGCTGGTGGAGAACGAGTGGTACGGGTGGTGCACGAGGATGTCGCCGTCCCGAAGGGTCGCGAAGACACTGCGCGGCGTCTCACCCTCGGCGAAGCGTGGGTGCGTGGCCGGCACGAAAGGGCGGTCTTTGAGGTCCGGGCGGTCCACCCCCTCGAACACCTGCCAGAGCGCGGACAGGTCGAGCAGACCCGGAACCCGCAGCACGTCGTGGCTGTCCATGTCCAGCTCGCGGACAAGGGTCTCCAGGACGAGATCGGAGACGGTGGCCGCCACCTCCAGCCGGACCGGCGGACCGAACCGGCGCCGGGCCAGCTCCCGCTCCAGCGCCTGCAGCAGGTCCTCGTCGCGGTCCTCCTCGACCTCCAGGTCGGCGTTGCGGGTGACCCGGAACAGGTGGTGCTCGACGATCTCCATCCCGGAGAACAGCGCGCCCAGGTGCGCCGCGATGAGTTCCTCCAGCGGGAGGAAGTGGTGCACCCGGCCGCTGGCTTCGATCGCCACCAGCCGCGGCACGTTGTTCGGTACCTTGACCCGCGCGAACAGTTCCCCGCCGCCGTCCGGGTCGCGGACCACCACGGCGAGGTTGAGCGACAGCCCGGAGATGTACGGGAACGGGTGCGCGGGGTCGAAGGCGAGCGGGGTCAGTACCGGGAACACCTGGTCCCGGAAGTAGTCGCGCAGCCGGTCGCGTTCCGCCGCCGCCAGGTCGGACCAGCGGACGATCTCGACGCCCTCCTCGGCCAGTGCCGGGCCGACCTCGCGCAGGAAGCAGTGGGCGTGCCGGCCGACCAGATCGGCGGTGCGCTCGGCGATCAGCTCCAGCTGCTCCCGGGCGGACAGCCCGTCGGGGCTGCGGATCGGCAGGCCGGTCTGCATCCGCCGCTTCAGCCCGGCGACCCGCACCATGTAGAACTCGTCGAGGTTGCTCGCGAAGATGGCCAGGAACTTGGCCCGTTCCAGCAGCGGCGTCTGCGGGTCCTCGGCCAGGGTCAGCACCCGGGCGTTGAAGTCCAGCCAGGACAGCTCCCGGTTGAGGAAGCGGTCCTCGGGCAGCGGCTCGTCCAGCGGCGGAAGCGGTCCGGTGGGCGGCGGCGCGTCCCCGGCGGGCGCCTGGCGTGGCGGTGCCTGCGCGACGGCAGTTTCCGCCGGGTCGTCCGGCCGGGGCGAACCGCCACCCGGATCCTCGACCGCCGCGCGCGGGATCCAGCGGCCGGCGGCCCCGCGTGGCGCAGCATCGGCGATCCCGGCCCGGCGGGGATGGGGAGGGGTGGTACCTGCGCTCGAACTCACCCCGCCATCATCCCGTGTGTCAGGGAATCCGGGGAATGTCATCCCGAAACTCTTCGTGAACGACCCAGGTCAGGGGGCCGGCATGGTGATGAGCGCCAATCCGGTGACCGAACCGTCCGGGCCGCGTGAAAGGCGTACCCGCTGGCCCAGCCGCAGCAGCCGCAGGCCGGAGGCGGCGAAGGCCTCGGGCGGGAAGTCGACCCGCGTCCCGTCGTCGAGCAGCACCGTGCCCGAGTGTGCGGACTCGTCGAATATGGCCACCGTGCCCTGCATGCGGGTCACATTAGCGCGGCGGTACGGGCGCCGAGACCGAGCCGCGCGGCGGCGGCGAGGTCGGCGGCGGTGTCCACGTCGTGGCGCAGGGACGGCGCGGCCGGGAGGACCACGGCGCCCGACCGGGCATGCGCCCGCGCGGATCCGGGACCGAAGCGCGGATCCAGCGGTACGCCCGCTGGTGCGGCGAGCAGTGTGGTGCCGGTGCCGTCGTGGTCGGGCACAAACCCCCGCCTCGTCGCGGCGGCGAGGGTCGCGGCAAGGTCGGCACTGCGCAGCGCGGGCAGGTCGCCGGGGAGCGCGGCCAGCGCGCCACCGCCGGCCGCCGCCACGCCGTGTTCCAGCGCCGGGTTCAGCCCGGGCGGCGGGTCCGGCAGGACCTTGGCGCCGAGCCCGCGCGCCGCCGCGGCCGCGGCCTCGTCGGCGGTGATCACGAGGACCTCGGCCACCGCCGGGCACGCCAGCGCCGCGGACAGCGTGTCCAGCACGAGGGCCAGGACGAGATCCGCATGGGGTACCCCCGCCAGCGCGCCCCGCAGCCGGCTCTTCGCGAGCCCGAGCTCTTTCACCGGCATCAGTACCGTCCACCCCACCCGACGGATTCTCTCTCGGCGGGCTGCTTGTTGGTACGCCCACCCCGATCAGGCATGATTCGCAGGTGACACGGCGCAGGCTCGGCTTCTGGCAGTGGTTCGCGGCGGGGGTCGTCAAGCCGACCCTCACCGTCTGGACAAAACGCGACTGGTCGGGAATGGAGCACATCCCGCACGAGGGCGGCGTGATACTCGCCCCCAACCACCTGTCCGAGTTCGACCCGCTGGTCGTGGCGCACTACGTCTTCGACGCCGGCCGGTGGCCGCAGTTCCTGGCCAAGTCGGCCCTGTTCAACAGCCGGGTACTCGGCCCGCTGCTGCGCTCGGTCAAGCAGATCCCGGTGTACCGGGGCACCGCCGACGCGGTGAAGTCGGTGGCGGCCGCGGTGGAAGCGGTACAGGCCGGGGAGGCGGTGATCATCTATCCGGAGGGCACCACGCCCAAGGCGGGTGACCTCTGGCCGCAGCGCGGCAAGACCGGGATCGCCCGGCTGTACCTGCAGACCGGCGCGCCGGTCGTGCCGATCGTCACCTGGGGGCCGCAGAAGATCTTCGACCCGCGGATGCACCGGCTCAGGTTCCGGCCCCGCATGCCGGTGACCGTGGTCGCCGGCCCGCCCATCGACCTGTCGAAGTGGACGGACGCCCCGCCGACGGCGGCCAACCTGTACGCGATCACCGACGAGATCATGGCGGTACTGCGGGACATGCTCGCGGACCTGCGCGGCGAGCCGGCCCCGGCACAGCCCAGCGCAGCGCCGAACGGAGGTGCCGGATGAGGGCTGCCGTGCTCGGGTCGGGCTCGTGGGGTACCGCGTTCGCCAAGGTGCTCGGCGACGCCGGTACCGACGTCGTGATGTGGGCCCGCCGCCCCCAGGTCGCGGTGACCGTGCGCGACCACCGGCACAACCCCGACTACCTGCCCGGTCTGCGGCTGCCCGAACCGGTGACCGCGACCAGCGACGCGGCGGCGGCACTGGCCGGAGCCGAGCTGGTCGTGCTCGCCGTACCCGCCCAGACGCTGCGCGCCAACCTGGCCGAGTGGCGGGACCTCGTCGACCCGGACGCGACGCTCGTCAGCCTCGCCAAGGGCATCGAACTCGGCACCTCGAAGCGGATGAGCGAGGTCATCGTGGAGGCCGCGCGGGTGGCCACCGACCGGGTCGCGGTGGTGTCCGGGCCGAACCTCGCCGCCGAGATCGCCGCCGAGCAGCCGACCGCGACGGTGGTCGCGTGCGAGGATCCGGTCCGCGCGGCGGTGGTGCAGAAGGCGGTGGCGACCCGGTACTTCCGGCCGTACACCAACGACGACGTGGTGGGCTGCGAGCTGGGCGGCGCGGTGAAGAACGTGATCGCGCTGGCCTACGGGATGGCGAGCGCGATGGGCTTCGGCGACAACACGAAGGCCACGCTCATCACGCGGGGCCTCGCCGAGACCGCCCGGCTGGGGGTACGGCTGGGCGCCGACCCGATGACCTTCGCCGGCCTGGCCGGGCTCGGCGACCTCGTCGCCACGTGCTCTTCGCCACTGTCGCGCAACCGCACCTTCGGCGAGCACCTCGGCCGCGGCGAGACGCTCGAACAGGCGCAGGCCGCCACGCGGCAGACCGCCGAGGGCGTGAAGAGCTGCCTCGCGATCCGGGACCTGGCACGGCGCTGCGACGTCGAGATGCCGATCACCGAACAGGTCGAGCTGGTCTGCCACGAGGGGGCCGACCCGCGGGTCGCGGTCGCCGCGCTGATGAGCCGGGAGACGAAGCCGGAGTGACGGGCGACGGCACGCGGTGCGTCCGGGCGGGGCTGCCCGATCCGGTACCGGGAAAGCCGTTCCTGCCCGGCCCGGTGTTCGCGGCGCCATACCACCTCGACCCGGTTTCCGGCCCGGCGCCCGGCCTGGACGGCTACGGCCGCACCGACAACCCGACCTGGCGCGCCCTGGAGTCCGCGATCGGCGAACTGGAGGGCAGCGAGTGCGTCGTCTTCGCCAGCGGCATGGCGGCGATCTCGGCGGTGCTCCTGACCGTGCTGCGTCCCGGCGACACCGTGGTACTGCCCGCCGACGGGTACTACAAGACCCGCGCGTTCGCGGCGGATACCCTCGCCGGGCTCGGCATCACGATCCGCGAGATGCCGACGGCCGGCCCGTACCCGCCGTTCGACGGCGTGCGGCTGGTGCTGCTGGAGTCGCCGGCCAACCCGGGGCTGGACGTCTGCGACATCGCGGCGCTCGCGGCCGCCGCGCACCGGACCGGCGCGCTGGTCGCCGTCGACTCCACGACGGCGACGCCGCTGGGACAGCAGCCGCTCGCGCTGGGCGCGGACCTCGTGGTCGCCAGCGGTACCAAGGCGTTGACCGGGCACTCCGATCTGCTGCTCGGCTACGTCGCGGGCGCCTCAGTCGACGGGATCCGCAACTGGCGCAACAACACGGGTGCGGTACCCGGCCCGTTCGAGGCCTGGCTCGCACACCGCTCGCTGTCCACATTGGACCTCCGGCTGGCCCGCCAGTCGGCCACCGCCGCGCCGGTCACGGACCTGCTCGCCAGCCGGCCCGAGGTCTCATCCGTACGCTGGCCCGGCCGGCCGGGCGACCCGGCGTACCCGGTCGCGTCGCGACAGATGCGCCGGATCCCGGGCGTCGTCACGTTCACGCTCCCGGACGCCGCACACGTGGCCCGCTTCCTGGGCGCGGCCAGATTGGTCAGCGCGGCCACTTCCTTCGGTGGCCCGCACACCACCGCCGACCGGCGCGCCCAATGGGGCGATCCGGTACCCGAGGGGCTGGTGCGGCTGTCCTGCGGCCTGGAGGACACCGCCGACGTCCTGGCTGATATGGCGCAGGCGCTGGACAGCGCCGCGGACTCGGGTTAGCCCTACCCGGAATCCGGGGGCCTCTGGGATTCATCCGGGCCCGGGTCGCTTCTAGCTAGCGTCGAGAGCATGACGAGACGCACACGTGACCGGATCGGCGGCGTCTTCGGGCTGGCGCTGGCGGGTGTGGCCGCGCTCCCCCTGGTGGCCGGTACGTCGCCGGCAACCAGGTCCGCCCACCCGGGGGTTCACCTCGCCCAGGCGCAGCCCGGCGCGTGGTACTCGAGGATGGCCGCGCGGGCGGGGGCGTCCGGCGGCAGTACCAGGGTCATCCGGTCCAGCCGCCCGGGCCGGCGCAGCTGGACTGAGGAGTGTCGGGGCCGCGCGAGCGGAGCGAGCGCCAAAGACGCAGAGTAGGGTCAGCGCGTGACGAGCTCACGGAAGATCCGAGTCGCCATCGTGTTCGGCGGGCGCAGCCCCGAGCACGCGATCTCCTGCGTCAGTGCCGGCAACATCCTCGCGGCCCTGGACCCGGACGAGTTCGAGGCCGTACCGGTCGGCATCACCCGCGCCGGGCAGTGGGTACTCACCAGCGGTGACCCCGGGCAGCTTGCCATTTCCGGCCGGCGGTTACCCGAGATCACCGCCGGCTCCGGCACCGCGGTCGTGCTGTCCAGCGACCCGGCCGCCCGGGGCCTCGTGGTGCTCGATCCCACGCAGGGCGCGAGTGCGCTGGGTGACGTCGACGTCGTGTTCCCGGTCCTGCACGGCGCGTACGGCGAGGACGGGACGATCCAGGGCCTGCTGGAGATGGCCGGCATCCCGTATGTCGGCGCCAACGTGTTCGCCTCGGCGGCGGCCATGGACAAGGAGTTCACCAAGAAACTGGCCACCGCGGCCGGCATCCCGACCGGCCCTTACGCCGTGCTGCGCGCGGGGCAGTCGCTGACCGAGGACGACCGGCGGCGCCTGGGCCTGCCGGTGTTCGTCAAGCCCGCGCGCGCCGGTTCCTCGTACGGCATCACCAAGGTCACCGACTGGGCCGACCTGGACGAAGCGGTCACGGCCGCCCGCGCGATCGACCCGAAGATCCTCGTCGAGCAGGCCGTGGCGGGCCGGGAGATCGAGTGCGGCGTCCTGGAAGGGGAGTACGGTGGCGGCCCTGACGCCTCCCTGCTCGCCGAGATCCGGGTCGTCCGGGACCACGAGTTCTACGACTTCGAGGCCAAGTACCTCGACGACGCCTGCGAGTACGACATCCCGGCCGACCTGCCCGAGCCGGTCACCCGGCAGATCCAGGACTACGCCCGGCGCACGTTCACCGCGCTGGACTGCGCCGGCCTCGCCCGGGTGGACTTCTTCCTCACCGGCGACCTCCAGGTGTACTTCAACGAGATCAACACCATGCCGGGGTTCACCACGACGTCGATGTTTCCGCGGATGTGGGCGGCCACCGGCCTGGAGTACCCCAAGCTGATCTCCCGCCTGATCCGCACCGCCCTGCGCCGGGGGACGGGGCTGCACTAGCTAGCCCTTGCAGCCGCTGGGGACCGTCGAGATCGCCGGGATCGCGGTGGCGACCGGTGGGGCGAACTGGATGACCCACTGCGCCTGGGCGTCGTAGCTCTTCGGCACCGTCACGGCCACCGGTACCTCGCGGTCGACCGTGGTCCAGGTGGTCGCGGCCGGGCCGGTCACCGGGTACCAGCAGACGCCGGACAGGTTGTAGACGGTCGCGGTCGGGTCGACCGACGGAGCCGGGGTGACACCGCAGGCGAGCGTGATGGCCGGATCGCCGTACGCGGCGTTCTGCTCCGAGCCGGCCGTCACCGGGCGGCGCGGCCGGTCGCGCAGCACCCCGGGAAGGTGGGACACCAGCGACTGGCACACCAGGGCGTCGCGTACCGGCAGCGACGGCGCCGGCATCGCGACCGGCGCCGTGGCCTGCGGGGCCGGCGACGGGGACGCGGCCGGGGCGTTGCCGGACCGGCTCAGGACGCGGTACGCGATGAGGCCGGCGACCAGCGCAACGGGCAGCGCGATCAGAGCCGCCCACCGCGCCGCGCTGCGGGTAACCGGGTCAGCCACTTACAGCCGGACCACCGAGCAGGTCAGGGTACGCGTGATGCCGCTGACGAGCTGGACCTTGCTCACGATCATCTTGCCGAGCTCGTCGACGCTGTGCGCCTCCGTCAGCACGATCACGTCGTAGGGCCCGGTCACGGCGTCCACGCGGACGACGCCGGGGATATCCGTAATCGCGGCGGCCACGTCACGCGCCTTTCCGACCTCCGTCTGGATCAGGATGTAAGCCTGTACCACGACACGCCCCCCTCTCTGCGGCAATCTCGCGGGGTCGCCCGTGAAACTACCGCACAAGAGCGCCAGGACATACGGGGGAGTGCACAACGGGTGCACGATGAGTAGGCAGGAGGTGCCCGTGTTGAGTCCGACGATATCGGAGGCAGGTGAGTTCGGGCTTATCCGGCGGGTGACCGCGCGGCTGGGCGGGGTGGCGGGGTCATGGACAGACCGGGCACAGGGCCCGGCGGTCCTCCTCGGGCCGGGTGACGACGCCGCGGTGGTGGCCGCGCCGGATGGGCGGGTGGTCGCCACGACCGACGTCCTGGTCGAAGGGCGGCACTTCCGCCGCGACTGGTCGGCCGCAGCCGACGTCGGGCACCGGGCCGCCGCCGCCAACCTGGCCGACGTGGCCGCCATGGGAGGGGTACCGACGGCCTTGCTGGTCGGCTTCTGCGCCCCGCCCGAGCTGGACGTGGCCTGGGTGGAGGAACTGGCCGACGGATTGGCCGAGGAGGCGGCCAGCGCCGGGGCGGCCGTGGTCGGCGGGGACATGTCGAGCGGTCCGGTAGTGATGATCTCCATTACCGCGCTCGGCGACCTGCGCGGCGGGGCACCGGTACGGCGCGACGGCGCGCGGCCGGGCGACGTGGTCGCGCTGGCCGGGCGGCTCGGGTACGCGGCGGCGGGGTACACGGTGCTCTCCCGCGGCTTCCGCTCGCCGCGGCTGCTCGTCGAGGCGCACCGCCGGCCGGAGGTGCCCTACGCCGCCGGCCCGCGCGCCGCGGATCTCGGCGCCACCAGCATGATCGACGTCTCGGACGGGCTGCTCGCCGATCTCGGCCACGTCGCCGCGGCCAGCCGGGTGTCGATCGACGTCCGTACCAGCACCTTCGTGGTACCCCCGCAGATGCGCGACGCGGCCGGGGCGCTCGGCGTCGACCCGTACGCCTGGATCCTCACCGGTGGCGACGATCACGCTCTGGCGGCCACCTTCCCGGCCGGTACCGAGCTGCCGGAGGATTGGTCGGTGATCGGTGCGGTACGCGAGGGGAGCGGGGTGACCGTGAACGGATCGGCCCACGAGGGCGCAGCGGGCTGGGACCACTTCGCGTGATTCACATCGAGCGGGTGCCCTACACCTCGCCGGTGGCGGCTGCGCTGGTGACGGCGGCGCTCGCCGACCTGTCCGGCCGGTACGGCGGACCCGGCGACGGTACCCCGGTGGATCCGGCCCAGTTCGAGCCGCCCGGCGGCGCCTTCCTGGTCGCCTGGCTGGACGGCCGGCCCGCCGGATGCGGCGGCTGGCGGACGTACCACGGCGACCCGACCACCGCGGAAATCAAGCGGATGTACACGGTCCCCGAGGCGCGCGGGTGCGGCGTCGCGATGGCGCTGCTGAAAGCGCTGGAGGAGTCCGCACGGGGGGCCGGTCGCAAGCGGGTCGTCCTGGAAACCGGGCACCGCCAGCCCGAGGCGATCGCCCTGTACCAGAAGGCCGGGTACGTCCGGATCCCCGACTTCGGCCACTACAAGGACGAGCCGGGAGTCCGATCGTTCGGCCGTGAGCTCTAGCTAACTAACCCCGGACGACCTTCTAACCCCGGACGACCTTGCCGGCCTTGAGGCACGAGGTGCAGACGTTCAGGCGCTTGGTCGTCCCGCCACCGGCCGGGGTCCGGACGGTCTGGATGTTCGGGTTCCAGCGCCGCTTGGTCCGGCGGTGCGAGTGGGACACGTTGTAGCCGAAGCCGGGCCTCTTGCCACAGACGTCGCACACGCTAGCCACGGAAGTCTCCTGGGTTGATTTCGAGCAACCGCGCAAGAGTACAGGACGCCGTGCGGGCAGGGCCAACCGGCCGCATTGTCGGGGGGCGTCAATAGACTTCGAGCGTGCTGGAACGTCTGGACGCCGCCGCCGTACACCGCTGGTGCGCGACGGGCCTCGACGCGCTGCGCCGCCACCAGCAGGAGATCGACGACCTCAACGTCTATCCGGTGCCCGACGGCGACACCGGCACCAACCTGGTGCTCACGCTGGCCGCCGCGCACGAGGAGCTGGCCGGAAACGTGCTCGGCCTGGCCGACGACCTGCGCCGGATGGCCCGTGGCGCGCTGCTCGGCGCCCGGGGCAACTCCGGCGTGATCGTCGCCCAGATGGTCAAGGGCATGGCGGAGGTGCTCGGCGCCGTCCCGGTACCGGATGGGACGGCTCTGGCAAACGCGCTGGCCGAGGCGGCGCGGCTGGCCCGGGCGGCGGTCGCCGCGCCGGTCGAGGGCACCGTGCTCTCAGTGGCCGACGGCGCGGCCCGGGCCGCGGCCGAGGCCGGGTCCGGCGACCTGACCGAGGTCGCCCAGGCGGCGGCCAAGGGCGCGACCGAGGCTCTGGCCCGCACCCCCGACCAGCTCGACGTGCTGGCCCGGGCCGGCGTCGTCGACGCGGGCGGCCGCGGCCTGTGCGTGCTGCTCGACGCCCTGGTGGAGGTCGTCACCGGGGTGGCCGCCGCGCCCGTCCGGCCGGCCCCGCCCCGCCGGGTGGTCGCCCGCGAGATGGGGTCCCCGGAGTACTCCTACGAGGTGCAGTACCTGCTCGACGCGCGGGAACCGGCGATCCCGCCGCTCAAGGCGGCCCTGGCCGACCTCGGCGACTCGCTCGTCGTCGTCGGTGTGGAGGGCCCGACGTGGAACGTCCACGTGCACGTCAACGACATCGGCGCGGCGATCGAGGCGGGCATCGAGGCCGGCCGCCCGCGCCGGATCACCGTGACCCGCTTCGCCGACCAGCAGCCGCCGGCCCCGGCCGGGCTGGCCCGCGCCGTCGTCGTGGTGGTCACCGGCGCCGGGCTCACCGCCCTGTTCAGCCAGGAGGGCGCGGTCACCGTCCCCGGACCGAGCCCGTCGACCGGGGAGATCCTGGATGCGATCCGGCGCTCCGGTGCGGCCGAGGCCGTGGTGCTGCCGAACGCCGGTCCGGTACAGGCGGTCGCCGCGGCCGCCGCCGAGGAGGCACGGGCGGACGGGGTGCGTGTCGGCGTGGTACCGACCCGGTCCCCCGTGCAGGCGCTGGCCGCCCTGGCGGTGCGCGACGTGTCCCGCCGGTTCGAAGACGACCTGGTGGCGATGGCCGACGCGGCCGGTGCCTGCCGGTACGCGGAGGTGACCGTGGCGGTGCGCGAGGCGGTCACGGTGGCCGGGGTCTGCCAGCCGGGCGACGTCATCGCGCTCGTGGACGGCGAGGTCAACCTCATCGGCAGCGAGCTGCGGCCGACGTGCCGCGCCCTGGTGGACCGGATGCTCGCCGGTGGCGGGGAGCTGGTCACGCTGGTGACCGGCGACGAGGCGCCCGACGACCTGGGGCCGGACCTGTCCGGGTACCTGGCCGAGCGGTGGCCGTTCGTCGAGGTCCAGCTGCTCGCCGGCGGCCCGCCCCGGTACCCGTTGGTGGTGGGGGTCGAATGACTGACCTGGACACCCCGCTGCGGAAGGTGCTGGGCGAGAAGACGTCGAAGGCGCTGGCCAGCCATCTGGAGCTGGAGACGGTCGGCGACCTCCTGTACCACTTTCCGCGCCGGTACGACGAGCGCGGCGAGCACACCGACATCCGCTCGCTCGCGGTGGGCGAGCAGGTCACCGTCATGGCCCAGGTGCAGCGCACGCACGTCCGGCCGATGCGGGCGCGCCGCGGGCAGTTGCTGGAGGTCACCGTCGGCGACGGCACCGGCGGGGTACTCGGGCTGACGTTCTTCAACCAGGCGTGGCGGGAGCGCGACCTCAAGCCCGGCCGGTGGGGCCTGTTCGCCGGCAAGGTCACCGAGTTCCGCGGCAAGCGGCAGCTCAACGGGCCGGACTACATGATCCTCGACGACCCGACCGACGGCGAGATCGAGGAGTTCGCCGGCGCGCTGATCCCCGTGTACCCGGCTGCGGCGGCGGTACCGACGTGGGTGATCGCGCGCTGCATCCGGGTGGTACTGGACACCTTCGAGCCGCCACCCGACCCGTTGCCGTCCGCGCTGCGCGCCCGCCGGCGCCTGGCCGACCTCGGTACCGCCCTGCGCCAGATCCACCGGCCGGCCAATCCAGCCGAGCGCTGGCAGGCGGAGCACCGGCTCAAGTGGGACGAGGCGTTCGCAGTCCAGGTCAGCCTCGTGCAGCGCAAGGTGCGCGCGCTGGACTGGCCGGCCACGCCGCGACCGCGTACCGACGGCGGGCTGCTGGACGGGTTCGACGCGGCGCTGCCGTACCAGCTGACCGGCGGGCAGCGCGCGGTCGGCGCGGACATCGCGGCCGACCTGGCCACCCCGCACCCGATGCACCGGCTGTTGCAGGGCGAGGTCGGCTCGGGCAAGACGGTCTGCGCGCTGCGCGCGATGCTCCAGGTCGTCGATGCCGGCGGGCAGGCCGCGCTGCTCGCCCCGACCGAGGTACTGGCGGCCCAGCACCACCGGGGCATCGCGGACCTGCTCGGTCCGATGGGCCGGGCCGGCGAGCTCGGCTCCGCCGATCAGGCCACCCGGGTCACGCTGCTGACCGGCTCGCTCGGGGCGGCGGCCCGCCGTTCCGCGCTGGCCGCCGTCGCATCCGGCGAGGCCGGCATCGTCATCGGTACCCACGCCCTGCTCTACGAGGGCGTGGACTTCGCCGACCTGGGCCTGGTCGTCGTCGACGAGCAGCACCGGTTCGGCGTCGAGCAGCGCGACGCCCTGCGCGCCAAGGCCAACCAGCCGCCGCACGTGCTCGTCATGACCGCGACGCCGATCCCGCGGACAGTCGCCATGACCGTCTACGGCGACCTGGAGATCTCCACGCTGACCGAGCTGCCCAAGGGCCGGTCGCCGATCGCCTCGCACGTCGTACCCGCCGCCGAGAAGCCCGCCTTCCTCGACCGGGCCTGGCAACGCCTGACCGAGGAGGTAGCGGCCGGGCATCAGGCATACGTGGTGTGCCCCCGGATCGGCGACGGGGATCTGGACGCTACCGACGAGGAGGGACCGCGCCCGCCGCTCGCGATCCTCGACGTCGCCCCGCTGCTCCGGGACGGTCCGCTGAAGGGGCTGCGGATCGGGGTACTGCACGGGCGGCTGCCGTCGGACGAGAAGGACGCGGTGATGCGGGCGTTCGCGGCCGGCGACCTCGACGTCCTCGTGGCCACCACGGTCGTCGAGGTGGGCGTCGACGTTCCCAACGCGACTGTGATGATCGTCCTGGACGCCGACCGCTTCGGCGTGTCCCAACTGCACCAGCTGCGTGGCCGGGTCGGTCGAGGTACCGGGGCGGGGTTGTGCCTGCTGGTGACCGAGGCGCCGCCGGCTTCGCCGGCCCGTGAGCGCCTCGACGCGGTGGCGTCCACCTCCGACGGGTTCCGCCTGGCCGAGCTTGATCTGGAGCAGCGCCGGGAGGGCGACGTCCTCGGCGCGACCCAGTCCGGCCGGCGCTCGCACCTGCGGCTGCTGTCGCTGCTGCGCGACCGGAAGCTGATCGGCGAGGCGCGCACCGAGGCGATCACGCTCGTCGAGGCCGACCCGGAGCTGACCGGCCACCCGATCCTGCGCGACTGGGTGGCCGCGCTCGTCGACGAGGAACGCGCCGAGTACCTGGAGAAGGGATGATCGGCGTCGCGCTCGGCCGGTCTGTCCTGATCTTGCCCGGGTCGGGCCGGGCGGCAGGGCGAAGCCCGCGGTGAGCCGGATCGTCGCCGGTACCTTCAAGGGGCGGCGGATCGCCACCCCGCCCGGCCGGGACACCCGCCCGACCTCGGACCGGGTACGCGAGGCGCTGTTCGGTGCGCTCGGCGACCTGACCGGCCTGCGCTTCGCCGACCTGTACGCCGGCTCGGGCGCGATCGGTCTCGAGGCCGTCTCCCGGGGAGCGGCGCACGTGCTGCTCGTGGAGAGCGACCCGAGGGCCGGTCGGATCATCCGCGACAACATCGCCCAACTCGGCGCCGCCGAGGTGGCGACGCTGGCGCCGTCGCGGGTGGAGAGCGTCCTGGTCGGCGGGCCGGGGAGCGGCGGTCCGTACGACCTCGTGTTCGCGGATCCGCCGTACGAAACCGGTGAGACGGAGATCACCGACCTGCTCCGCGGGCTGGTCGACCACGGCTGGCTCGCGGCAGATGCCACCGTGATCGTGGAACGGAGTACCCGGTCCGCCGAGCCTGGCTGGGTGAACGGGATCACCGGGCAGCGCTCTCGGCGGTACGGGGAGACCACGCTTTGGTACGGTCGCGCTTCATGAGACGTGCGGTCTGCCCGGGTTCGTTCGACCCGGTGACCAACGGGCACCTCGACATCATCGGCCGGGCCTCCCGGCTGTTCGACGAGGTGATCGTCGCCGTGCTGGTCAACGAGTCCAAGGCCGGTCTGTTCCCGCACGACGAGCGGGTCGCGATGCTACGCGAGGTCACCGCGAAGTACGCCAACGTTCGAGTGGACGGGTTCCAGGGCCTGCTCGTCGACTACTGCCGCGAGCAGGGCGCGGCCGTCGTCATCAAGGGCATCCGGGCGGTCAGCGACTTCGACTACGAGCTGAAGATGGCCCAGATGAACGTGGGGCTGGCCGGGGTCGAGACGCTGTTCATGCCGACCAACCCGCTGTACTCGTTCCTGTCCTCCAGCCTGATCAAGGACGTGGCCAAGTGGGGCGGTGACGTGACTCCGCACGTACCGGAGATCGTCGCGCACCGGCTGGCGGAGCGGTTGAGATCGACTACCCCGAACGGCTGATCCACCCGGACCCCGTACCGCGGGGTGGGCAGCGCATGATGATGACGGGGCCGGATTGGCGGGCGGGGCCAGACCGGTACCGTCATGATGGGTCTGCCGTGACGGAGGGGACGTTACGGGGCCGCGCCGTGGACAGGAGACTCCGGTGGATCCGCTCGACCGCATCGACGAGATCATCGCGCTGGTGGAGGGCGCCCGCTCGGTGCCCATGTCCCGCAACTGCATGCTCGACCGGGGCGAGTTGATCGGCCTGCTCGACCAGCTCCGCCAGGAGCTACCGGCCGAGCTGCGCCGCGCCGGCGCGCTGCTGGAGGAGCGCGACAAGATCCTCGACGCCGGGCGGCACGAGGCCGAGCGGATCATCGCCGAGGGCGAGGCCGAACACTCCCGGCTGGTGTCGGTGAACGAGGTGACCGTGTCCGCCGAACACGAGGCGTCCCGGATCGTCGGCGAGGCCCGCAGCGAGGCCCAGCGCCTGCGCGAGGAGGTCGACGACTACGTGGACACCGCGCTGGCCAACTTCGAGCAGTTCCTGACCCGCTCGCTGGCCTCCATCGAGCGCGGCCGGGACAAGATGCACGCGCTGCGGGAGATCGGTTCGTTCCAGTCCGAAGGGGAGCTGGGCCCGCTGCCCTTCTAAGCCGTGTGGGGCGATTCGACGGCCCAGCAGTACCTCGGGTACCCTTCCCTTCGGCCTCTCCAGGCCGGAGCCTGACCATGCATGATCGATCGCTGAAGCATCTCGACCCCCGGGCGCCGCTCGTCCTCGACACCAAGGACCTGCCGCGCCGTCCCGGGGCGATGCGGCTCATCCAGCGCGCCGTTCACGCACCGTCAGACCTCGGGCTGGACCTGATCCGGGTGCCGGAAGGCGCCGACCTCATGCTCGACCTGCGACTGGAATCTGTTACCGAGGGCGTTCTCGTCTCCGGTACCGTCTCCGGACCGGTCCAGGGGGAGTGCGGTCGCTGCCTGCGCCCGGTCACCGACACGGTGAGCGTCGCCATCCAGGAGCTGTACGCCTACGAGCACAGCGCCACGGAGGAGACCACCGAGGAGGACGAGGTCGGTCGACTCCAGGGCGACCTGCTCGACCTGGAGCCGGTACTGCGGGACGCGGTGGTGCTGGCGCTGCCGAACCACCCGCTGTGCCGGGAGGACTGCCCGGGATTGTGCCCCGAGTGCGGGGTACCGAAGGACGAGCTGCCGGCTGACCACCAGCACGCGCAGCCCGACCCCCGCTGGGCGGCGCTCGCGAAGCTCACTGATGACGCAGAGCAAGAAGGGTAACCAGTCGTGGCCGTTCCGAAGCGCAGGATGTCGCGCAGCAATACCCGGTCCCGCCGGGCGCAGTGGAAGACCACCGCCGTCGCGACCGTCGCCTGCCCGCAGTGCAAGTCGCCCAAGCTGCCGCACGCCGCGTGCAGCGTGTGCGGCACGTACAACGGCCGCCAGGTCATCGAGGTCTGACCAGCGGGCCGGGGGTGACGGACTCCGACGGGCGTCCGGCCGGGCCGGAAACCACACGGATCGCCGTCGACCTCCTCGGCGGGGATGGCGCCCCCGCCGTCGTGGTTGACGGCGCTCTGCTGGCCCTGGACGCGGACCCCGAGATCCAGCTCCACCTTGTCGGGCCACGGGAAGTGGCGGACGAGGTCCTCGCCGCATGCGCGCCGGACGACCGTGGGCGCTGCACGGTCGAAGCGGTCCGGGCCGCGGTCGGCATGGCGGACGCACCGAGCCGGGCCGTCCGGCACCACACCACCGTCCGCGCCGGGGTCGCGGCGGTCGCCGAGGGGCGGGCGCACGCACTCGTCTCGGCCGGGATGAGCGGGGCGGTCGTCACCGCGGCGGCGTTGGGGTTGGGGCGGCTTCCAGGGGTACGCAAGCCGGCGCTCGCCGCGCTGCTGCCGGCCCAGGCCAACCCGGTGGTACTCCTCGACGTCGGCGCCTCACCCGAACTGTCCGCCACGATCCTGCTCCAGCACGCCGGGCTCGGCGCGGCCTACGCGACCCGGGTACTGGGGCTGCCGGTACCGCGGATCGGGCTGCTCGCGATCGGCAGCGAGCCGGGCAAGGGCGACCGGGCCCGGCGCGCCGCTGACGAGGCGCTGAGCGCGAGCCAGCCGGGGTACGTCGGGCCGGTCGAGGGCGGTGACGTGCCGCTGGGCGGCCCGGCCGACGTCGTCGTCACCGACGGGTTCACCGGCAACGTCCTGCTCAAAGGCATCGAGGGCGCCTTCGCGCTGGCCGGTGGGGTGGCCCCGCCCCGGCAGGTACCCCGGGCCGCGGCCCTGCTCGGCATCGCCGGAACGGTCGTCGTCTGCCACGGCGCCGCCACCGGTACCGATCTCGCCTCCGGCATCGCCCTCGCCACCCGGCTGCACCGGAACGATCTTGTGGAGGTTGTGTCATGAAGGGCCGGCCACCCGTCACGCATCTGGAGGCGGCATTCGGCGTCGGGTTGGAGCCGGAGCTGCTGGAACGGGCGCTGACCCACCGCTCGTACGCGTACGAGCACGGCGGCCTGCCCACCAACGAGCGGCTGGAGTTCCTCGGCGACTCGGTGCTCGGCGTCGTGGTCACCACCGCGCTGTTCCACGCCCATCCCGAGCTGCGCGAGGGGCAGCTGGCCAAGCTGCGCGCGAGCGTGGTCAACATGCGCGCGTTGGCCGACGTCGCCCGCGGTCTCGGCCCGTACGGTCTCGGCCCGTACCTCCTGCTCGGCAAGGGCGAGGAGACCACCGGCGGACGGGACAAGGCGAGCATCCTGGCCGACACCCTGGAAGCCCTGCTCGGCGCGATCTACCTCGAGCACGGGCTGGACGTCGCCGCCCGGGTGATCCGCAAGCTGTTCGACCCGCTGATGGCCGACGCGGCCGGGCGCGGCGCCGCGCTGGACTGGAAGACCAGCCTCCAGGAGCTGACCGCAAGCCTCGGCCTCGGGGTACCGGAGTACAAGGTCGAGGAGGCCGGGCCGGACCACGCGAAGGTGTTCACGGCGTGGGCCGTGGTCGCCGGCGAACGGTACGGCGGCTCGGACGGCCGCAGCAAGAAGGAAGCCGAGCAGCGCGCTGCCGAGGCGGCCTGGCGCCAGCTTTCGGATCTACCGTGACTACTGTGGCCGCCGATCCGGTGACCCAGGTGCCCACCCGGGAGCGGCCGGCGCTCAGCGACCTCTCGGTACCGCTGCTGCTGTACGCCGCGACGCGGGTCGTCCAGCTGCTGTTCATCGCCTGGCTGGCGCCCGCGGGCGGCCCGTCGATCAAGAACCGGCTGCTGGCCTGGGACGGCGACTGGTTCATCCGGGTCGCCACCGAGGGCTACCCGCACACGTACAGCTACGACGCGAGCGGCCAGATGGTCGGCAACGGACTCGCGTTCTTCCCGGCGTACCCGCTGCTCATCCGGGGACTGTGGAAGCTCGGGGTACCCGCCGACATCGCCGCGCTGAGCATCTCATGGCTGGCCGGCGCCCTCGCCGCCACGCTGCTGTACCTGCTGGGTACCGCGCTCGCCGACCGGCGGGTCGGGCTCGCGCTCAGCATGCTCTTCGCTGCTCAGCCGATGTCCGTTGTCCTGTCGATGGGTTACAGCGAAAGCCTGTTCAGCGCCTTCGTGATCGGGATGTTCTACGCGGCGTACCGCCGGGCGTTTCTCGTCGCCGGCCTGCTCGGGCTGGGCGCGGCGCTGACCCGCCCGACCGGCCTTGCCGCCGCAGTGGGCCTCGCGGTCGCGGCCATGCTCGCGCTGCGCGCCGGTACCGTCCCGGCGTGGCGCGCGGTGACCGGCGCCCTGCTAGCCCTCGCGGGCGTGCCCGCATACCTGCTCTGGGTCGCGAACCGGGTCGGCGACCTCAACGCCTGGTTCAGCATCCAGACGGCCGGCTGGGGTACCACGTTCGACTGGGGCCGGTCCACCTGGAACTTCCTCTACACCGCGATCCACCAGGGCAACGGCTGGGTACAGGTCAGCGTCGCGCTGATCCTGCTCGCCGGGATCGTGGCGAGCATCCTCGCGGTCCGGCGCACCTGGCCGCCGATCGTCGTCTACGGCCTGCTCGCGTTGGTGCTGGTGGTCGGCCAGGCCGGGTACTACCACTCGAAGCCCCGGCTGCTGGTGCCGATCCTGCTGACCATCATCCCGGCCGCCTATGCGGCGGCCCGAGCCCGGCCGGCTGCCGCCGCCCTCGGCCTGACCGCGTACGCGGCCTTCGGCCTCTGGTTCGGCGCGTACATGATCACCGCGTGGGCGTACACGATCTGATGCCGGAGCTGCCCGAGGTGGAGACCGTCCGCGCCGGCCTGGCCCGTTGGGTCGGCGGCCGGACGATCGCGACCGTCGAGGTACACCACCCCCGCGCGATCCGCCGCCACCTGCCCGGCTCCGCGCATTTCGCCGCGATGCTCACCGGCCGGAAGATCCTCGACGTGCGCCGCCGCGGCAAGTACCTCTGGCTGCCGCTCGACTCCGGCGATGCGATCGTCGCGCACCTGGGCATGTCCGGTCAGCTGCTCTGCCGCATGGCGGCCGCGCCCGACGAACTGCACCTGCGGGTGCGCCTTCGGTTCACCGACGGGGACCCGGAACTGCGCTTCGTCGACCAGCGTACGTTCGGCGGGCTCGCGGTCTCGGAGGGCGGCGCCGACCTGCCGGGCGAGATCGCACACATCGCCCGCGACCTGATGGACCCGCAGTTCTCGGATCCGGCCTTCGTGGCCGCTTTGCGGGCCAGGCACACCGAGGTCAAGCGGGCGCTGCTGGA
>WNGR01001401.1_pt1 | contig 31518 bp, 25 predicted proteins | sample 5407581 | NCBI WGS metagenome assembly WNGR01 (sample SAMN13153383, study PRJNA577476) | soil metagenome | isolation source: 80 cm soil or saprolite under Garry oak tree replicate 2 | place: USA:California | collected 2016-06-15
CAGCTGTGACAGCACGCCGAGGGTACCCGCAACCTGCACGCTCACCTGCACCGCGAGCGTGATGACAAGGATTAGGTCGCCGACCGAGGCATGCCCGTGCAGTGCCCGGTACAGCTCCATCGCGACCGCGCCGCCGTAGCCAAGGGCGAAGAACCCCTGGCCGAGCGCCCGGCCCATCGCGGCTTTGAGCTGGGCGCGCCACATCGCGGTGGTCACCTCGTCCCAGGCGCCCCGCTGGCGCCGCAGGATCTCGTCCTCGGCGCCGGACAGCCGCAGTTCCTGGACCGGCCCGGTACTGGTCGCGAGTTCGAGCAGGTGCTTGGCGAGCCGGAGCCGCTCAGCTGTCCGTTCCCGGGCGGTCTCCACAATGGACTGCGCCGTCCGCTCGAGCAGCACCGGTACCACGGCGCACAGTGGCAGGACCGCGAACAGCGGGCTGACCATGACAAGCAGGACGATGGTGACGGTCATCTGCAGCAGCAGGCCGGCGAGCTGCAGCACCCCCTCCAGGGACCGGGCGGTGGCGAACAGCCCGTCGCGGACCAGGTCCACATTGTCGGCGACATCGGGCCGGTCCAGGTGGTCGATCCGAGGCGGCCCGTTCACCAGGTCCATGAGCTCGCCGCGCAGCCGCATCTGCTGCGCATCCGATATCCGGGAGAGATCCAGGTGGCAGAAATGGCCGAGCATGAGCTGGGCGACGAGCGCCACCGAGGCGAGTACCGCCGCGGCCAGCGCGGGCCCGGCGCGGTGGGCCAGCACGTCGTCGGTGAGGTCGCGCAGCGCCAGGGCGGCCAGCGGCGCGGCGACGTAGAGGGCGACCGCGAGCACCGTCGCGCGCAACAGCCGCACCGCGTCCACCCGCAGGCCCATGGCGAACAGGAAACGCGCCGCCCGGAAGATCCTCATGTCCGCTCCTCGTCGGCGAACCGCCGTGCCTGTAGCTCGAACAGTTCCGCGTACTGCCCGCCCGCCGTCATCAGTTCTTCGTGGCTGCCCTGCTCGGTGATCCGCCCGCCGTCCAGGACCACGATCCGGTCCGCGCGCCGCACCGTGGAGAACCGGTGGGAGATGACCACCGTCGTCAGCCCGCGGGTGAGTTCCAGAAATCGGTCGAAGAACGCGACCTCGGCGCGGACGTCCAGCTGCGCGGTCGGCTCGTCCAGGACGAGCACCGAAGCGCCTGCCTGCACGGCGAACAGAGCGCGGGCCAGGGCGATCCGCTGCCACTGCCCGCCTGAGAGGTCCACCCCGCCGGAGTACCGGCTGGACAGCACCGTTGCGAGCCCGTCGGGCAGCGTCGCGATCACCTCGGCGGCGCCCGCCCCCTTGATGGCCCGTTCCAGGGCCGCCGAGTCCCCCAGGTGCCCGGGTGCGCCGAGCCCGATGTTGGCAGCCGCGTCAAGCTCGTAACGGACGTAATCCTGGTAGATCACTGCCAGGCGCCGCTGCCACGACCTGGCGTCGAACTCGTCCAGGCCGACCCCGTCCACGCTGATGCGCCCGCCGATGGGCTCGTACAGCCTTGACAGCAGCTTGACCAGGGTGGTCTTGCCCGCCCCGTTCAGTCCCACGATCGCGGTCGACGTGCCCGCCGGAAACTCCAGGTCAAGCTCCCGCAGCACAGTCCGGCTGCTACCCGGGTAGGAAAAGCTCACCTTCTCGAACGCGATACCGCAGACGGGTACCTGTCCGGCCTGCCGGCCGCCGGGCCGCAGCCGGTCCGGTGACGCCTGCTCGATCGCCAGCATCGAGTCAAGGGCCCGCATGCCCTCCTGGGTCTGGGCGTCGGCCTCGGGGAAGTACACCCCGAACCGCAGCGCGATGAGGATCGCCTGCAGGCCCAGTGACAGGCCCGGCACGCTCAGCCCGCCACGATCGGCGGTGTCGCGCAGCATGACCAGCACGGCCAGGGCCCCCGCCAGCACCACCAGGCTGTACACCGTGAACGGCGCGAGGCGGATCCGGCGGCGAGCGCGCCACAGGGGGTGCAGATAGGAATCGGAGTCCCGGTCACCGCGCTCCCGCCACCACGGCAGCGTCCCCAGCAACCGGATCTCCTTGGCGGCGGCCAGCGAGCTGCCGGTGTCGAGGATGTAGTAGGCCTTGCGCCGGGCCGCCGCGGTCCGGCTCCTGAGCAGCGAGTACCGGGTTTGCGCGCCCCGCTCCCCGAACCGGGCGACCAGCGCCGCCGCAGTGATCACCAGGGCCGCGAGTGGCTTGATGATGGTCCCGACGATCACGACGGCGCCGGCGAGCTGCGCGTACCGGGCGATCAGCGCGATCAGTCCCGCGACGGCGGCTCCCGGAGTGGTGGAGTACTCCACCAGGCCCCGGCGGGCATCACCCATCTTGTCCAGGACATCCGACTGTTCCAGCAGGTCGACAGGCACCTCTGAACGCGGCCTGCAACGGTGAGAGGACAGCCTGCAGCAGCAACGAGACCACCGCGCCCAGGACCCCGCCCCAGATACTCGTCCCGACCGCGACCCGTCCGATGGCCACGCTGGTGCTGATCACGAAGCCCAGGGGTAGCACGCCGATCACGAGATTGAGCATCATCGCGACGGCAGCAACCCGGCCCGCCACGGGAAACAGCCGGATGATCGACCACCAGCTCCGCCAGCGCCCCTGCAGCCACTTGGCCGGCCTGGCCCAGCAGACTGTCATGAGATCGGCGATTCAGAATGCATTCGGAGATTCCCCGGACCAGACGCGGGGAAGGCTGCTCGGTGCAGTGGAACGAGTCGCTGGGATTTAGACATTGCTCCCCTGATCAGGCAAGACGACCCGGCAGCACAAGGAAACAAGCGAGTGACTGCCGACAGGACACTGGTCCGGCGGTACGCCCTGCACTGACCCCAGCGGGGCAGGCAATGAGGCCGCGGTTACGACAACCGCGGTACCGCCGCTAAGCGGCGGTGATAGCGAAGCAACCCATTGCGCCACCATAGCCGACAGCGCCAACACCCTCACCTGGGCAGGTGCCGCCCTTGGGAGGCCCACCAGCGGGTGAACGCCCGGTCCGCCACAATCGTTTGACGCGCAATGACACGGTCTCCGGCAGGCTGTGGACAGCGCAGCTCCGGCCACTGGCGTTACGAACGCACGCTCGCGCCAATGAGCGAATGTTGGCCTCGCTCGATCGCAGTGCGCACCTGCCAGGCGGAGTGTGGCTGCGCAGTCCACGTGGAAGTAGTCCACCGCCAGCATGGTCGATGCCTGCGTCCGGAGAAACTGTCGCCAGGTGGTGTTGGTATCCCGGATCCGGTGAGGACACGGCGGATCGTTGATTTTCCCACGCGGTGGCCGAGTTGAGCAGTTCGCCCTGGATTCGCTCTAGCCCCAGCTGCGGCGGGAGCAGATATGTGCTCTAGATTGTCCTTCGGCGCCGATGGCCACGAAACCGTAGTGGGCGGCGATCCCGCGGCCTAGGCTGGCGTTGATGTTCGGATCGAAACTTCGTTCTTGAGGGGTCTTTCATATGCACGAGCCAGACGACCTGCCGTCCAGTGATGATCTGGGGTACCCCCAGCGTCGCAACCAGGGCTACCCGGCACAGCAGGGTCCTTACCCGCCCGCCCAGCATCCGCAGCAGTACCAGCAGCCGTACCCGCAGCCGTACCCGCAGATGACGGTCGCCCCGAAGTCGCCGGGCGTGGCCGTCCTCGCCTCGTTCTTCATCCCCGGCCTTGGCTCGATGATCAGCGGCCGCGGCGGCATGGGGGCGCTGATTCTCTGTCTCTACTTCGTCAGCTGGATCCTGACCATTGTTTTCATCGGCTTCATCGGCGTGTTCGGCTTCTGGGTCTGGGGCATGATCCAGGGCTATGCGGACGCCGTCGCGTGGAACCGCCGCCACGGCATCATCAGCTGACGGCCACGACCGGAGGCGTTCAGTCCCGGCGGCCTGCCGACGACCACCGGGCATCGCCGGTACCGGCCGTCCGGATCACGAAGCCGCCAGCACGATGTGGCCGACGGCGGTGTTGGACGCCGGTACGTGGTAGAACCGGTGCATCTCCGTGGCCGACTCGCCGAGCGCTCCGCGCATGATCAGCCACATCACCATCTCGATGCCCTCCGAGCCGGCCTCGCGCAGGTACTCCAGGTGCGGGATGTGCCGCAGGGCATCGGGATCGGCGGTGAGCCGGTCCAGGAACGCGGTGTCGAACTCCTTGTTGATCAGGCCGGCCCTCGGGCCATGCAACTGGTGGCTCATGCCGCCGGTTCCCCAGACCTGGACGTCGAGGTCATCCTCGTAGGTCAGCACAGCTCGCCGGATCGCCTCTCCCATGGCGTAGCACCGGTTGCCGGTGGGGGGCGGATACTGCACCACGTTCACCGCGACCGGGATCACTCGCACCGGCCACGCATCGGGTTGGCCGAACATCAGCGACATCGGCACGGTCAGGCCGTGGTCCACGTCGAGCTTGTTCATGATCGTGATGTCGAACTCGTCCAGGATCAGCGATTCGGCGATGTGCCACGCGAGCTCCGCGTGGCCATCGACCACCGGCACCGGCCGGGGGCCGAACCCCTCGTCGGCCGGGGCGAACGAGTCCGCGCAGCCGATGGCGAACGTGGGGATCATCTCCAGCGAGAACGCGGACGCGTGGTCGTTGTAGACGAGCACGACGACGTCCGGCTTCTGTTCGGCGATCCACTTCCTCGTCCAGTCGTACCCGGCGAACACCGGCCGCCAGTAGTCGTCGCCGGACTTGCCGTTGTCGAGCGCGGCGCCGATCGCCGGCACGTGACTTGTCGTGACGCCCGCGGTGATCCGTGCCATGGCTACCGACCTTCCCTGATTGAACGCTGTCCTTCCGGCGAGCGCCCGCCGGCCAGCATCATCGCCGTGTAGTCCTCGACACTCATCCCGACCATGGTGCTCACCGCGGCCGGGAAGCTCGTGCCGATCGTGGCGAAGATCTTCGCCAGGAAGTAGATGTTGCCGCCCTGCGCGATGGCGGCGTTCCAGTCTCTGTCCACAACGGCCTGTCGCTGCGCCGCGGTGAGCTGCCACTCGTCCAGGTAGGCGCTCTCGTTCTCCTTGAACCGCATCCGGTTCTCGGGCTTCAGCAGGCTCATGCAGAACTGGTTGAGATGGAAACCCTTTCGGCTCTGGCGACCGGTGAACACCGTGGTGCCGGGAATGTCTTCCAGTTCCGGATCGTTCATGGCTGGTCCCAGTAGAGTCGGGCCGGATTGTCCACGAGCAGTTCGGCCTTCCCCGCGTCGCACGGCGTGTACTTGCGTTCCGGCGCGAACGGGAACTCGTCGCCGGGGCCGAACACGTGGCAGTGGGCGTCGACCGCGCCCGCCGGCAGCGGGTACCGGGGGCGGCTGGGTGCCGGGTGGAACGGCAGCCAGCCGGCGTCCATCACAGTCCCCTCGCCGTCAGTTGGGCGTCCAGGCGCGGATAGACCCGGCGGACGTTGTGTTCGAACACCTTGTCCCGGTCCGGGATGTCCAGCGCGTCGACGTAACGGCGGGTGTCGTCGAAGTAGTGTCCGGTGGTCGGGTCGATCCCGCGCACCGCGCCGATCATCTCGGAGCCGAACAGCAGGTTGTCGTGGTCGACGACCCCGAACAGCAGGTCGATGCCGGGCTGGTGGTAGACGCAGGTGTCGAAGTGGACGTTGCGCATGATGTGTTCGGTCAGCGGCGGTTTGCCCAGCATGTCGGCAAGGCCACGGTAACGGCCCCAGTGGTAGGGCACCGCGCCGCCGCCGTGCGGAATGACCAGCCGTAACTCCGGGAGGTCGCCGAACAGATCTCCTTGCAGGAATTGCATGAACGCGGTGGTGTCCGCGTTGATGTAGTGCGCGCCGATGGCGTGGAAGTTGGGATTGTCCGAACCGGACACGTGGATCATCGCGGGGACGTCGAGCTCGATCATCTTCTCGTAGAGCGGATACCACGAGCGATCGGTCAGTGGTCGCGCGGTCCAGTGCCCGCCGCTGGGGTCGGGGTTGAGGTTGCAGCCGACGAATCCCAGTTCCAGCACGCAGCGTTCGAGCTCGTCGACGGAGTTCCCGATCGGCACGCCGGGCGACTGCGGTAGCTGGCAGACTCCCACGAATTGTTCCGGGTAGAGGTCGGCGACGCGTTTGATCAGGTCGTTGCACACCCGCGCCCATTCGGCGCTGATCTTGTCGTCGCCGAGGTGGTGTGCCATCGCGGACGCGCGTGGCGAGAAGATCGTCATGTCGATGCCGCGTTCGGCCATCATGCGAAGTTGGTTGCCCGCCACCGTTTCGCGGAGTTGGTCGTCCGAGAAATAAGGATAGTCGGGCGATGATCCGGCGAGCTGTGCCTGACGCCATTCGGTGTGTGCTTCCGGAGCCGTGGTGTAGTGGCCGTGGCAGTCGATGATCACGTCTGTTGACCTTTCGCCGTCGCGTCGTCGGAGTCACGCCGTCCCGCCCACACCGACCGTGGCACGAAAACCTCGCCCCGCATCAACAACCGCGCGGTCCGCAACAGCGCCGCACCACGGACCCAGCGCGAACGGACCGACCCCGGCGAGCAGGTTCCCGCAGTTCTGGCTGTCGGAGACCTCGGCGCGGTCCGGCCACACCTGAAGGAACAGGTAGTCCACGTCGGCGTCGTCTCGGGTCGAGCGGCGCACGAGGGCGACCTTTGGACGTGAGCGGATGCGCTCCGCCCATCCCGTCGATCTGGCGTGGATCGGGCGAGCCCATCGCCGCCAGCAGGACGGCGTTGCGAGTGTCCTCATCGGACGGTAGGTCGTCGGCGCGAAAGTAGAGGCCCTTCGACGTGCCGCCCCGGATCACCGAGCAGCGGATCGCGGTCTGACTCACGACTGGTCCGCCGCGTCGACGTAGCGCAGGCCGCGCTCGGCCAGTTTCGCCCGCATCCCGTACAGGTCGAGACCCAGTTCGCCATCGGCGAGGCGCGTGCGCTTGTCGGCCTCGTTCGCCTCGCGGGCACGGCCCTTCGCCAGCACCGACACGGCGTCCTCCTGCCGGACGACCACGACCCCGTCGTCGTCCGCGACGATCACGTCGCTCGGCCGGACCTGGGCGCCGGCACACACGATCGGAGTCTGGACGTTGCCCAGCGTCTCCTTCACCGTGCCCTGCGCGGAGATCTGCGCCGACCACACCGGGAAGCCCATCTCGGTCAGGTCGGCGACATCGCGCACACCGCCGTCGATGACCAGGCCGCGCACGCCGTGCGCGCGAAGGCTCGTGGCGAGCAGATCGCCGAAGTACCCGTCGCCGCAGGGACTCGTCGGCGTGACGACCAGGATGTCGCCGGGCCGCGCCTGCTCGACCGCGACGTGGATCATCCAGTTGTCCCCCGGCGCGACCTCGCAGGTCAGGGCGTTGCCGGCGATGCGAGCGGGCCGGTAGATCGGCCGCAGGTGCGCGCCGAGCAGCCCGATCCGGCCCTGCGCCTCGTGCACCGTGGCGACGCCGAGCTCGGCCAGCCCGTCGACGATCGCCAGATCGGTGCGCACGATGTTGCGAACCACTACCGCCATACCCGTGCTCCTGTCCTTGTTGACGTCAGTGCGCGGCACGCTCGCGCAGCCAGCAGGCGAGTTCGTCCGTGCTCGGTGACCGGGGACCGTCGGCGCGACGGACGAGGCCGACCTCCAGGGCCGTCGGCGTTCCCTCGACCGGTAATGGCACGAGTGCACCGAACGCGGCCGCACCCGAATCGTCCGGCACGAACGTGGCTATGACACCGAGGCCCGCCGCGGTGGCGAGCAGCCTGGCCTGCAGGCCCTCGACCTCCAGCACCGAATGGTCACCGGTGAGGCCGAACTCACGCAGCGACTCCCGGTAGACACCGGTCTCGATGCCGTTGAGCGGCGCTGTGATGAGACCCGCTTTCGCGATCTCCGCCGCCGTGATCGATTCCCGGCCGGCCAACGGATGACCGGGCGACGCGAAGAACATCAGCCGGACCTCCTGCAACGGCTCGAAACGCGCCTCGCCCGGCAGATGCCATCGGATGACGTAGGCCAGATCCAGCTCACGGTCCAGCACGGCCTGCGCTTCCCGCCTGCTGTGCCCGAACCGTACCGAGAGCAACGTGCCTTCGTGCGCCCGGCGGAACGGGGCGATCACCTGTTCGAAGAAGTGCTGTTGCTCGAAGGACATGCTGGCGCCCAGCCGGATCCGCCCACCCCGGCCCTTCTTGATGTCCCCGAGCGAATCGGCGAGGCGGTCCTGTTCGGTCACCATCACCAGTGCCGTTCGGTAGATCTCCCGGCCGGCCGCGGTGAGGTGCACCGCACGTTCCTGGTAGCGCAGCAGTTCCGTCCCGCACGCCCGTTCCAACTCGCTCACGTGGTGCGACACCGTGGGTTGCGCCAGGTTGAGCAGCCGGGCCGCGGCGGAATACCCGTTGCGGTCCACCACGGTGACGAAGACCCGCAGCCGGAACAGGTCCAGGTTCATCCCGCCCCCTGCGGAGTGTTATGAGCCGGTCAGGCCAGGACGACCTCGTCGAAGGTGGACTCCCGTGCCTCGTCCAGGTTCAGTAGACCGTGCGCGTCCATCCACCGCTGGGTGACGTCGTACATTTCCCTGGTGTAGGGCTCGTACACGATCCGCTCGCCGGGCCCGAACCGCCGGACGTCGACGAGTTCCACGATGTCCGCCGGCAGCTCGCGTGTCCAGTAGTGCAGGTAGCGGTCCGGGCGCAGGTCGATGTCCCGCTGGGCCTTCTGCAACGCGCGGAAGTATTTCCGGGTCTGGTCCGGGTCCGCCGCGGCGGCGACCAGGAAGCCGACGGTGAACGTGGCGTCGGCCAGCTTGCGGTAGCCGAGTTGCTCGGCGACGTAGTGCTGGGCGCCGAACACGGTCGCGGCGGCGACGTCACCCCGGATCAGCCGGCGCACCCGGTCGTTGGGCAGCCCCTGGAACGACAGCTTGATCTGCTCGAACGGGATGAACTGCTCCATCGCCTGGATCGTCGCATAGTGGCTACCCGAGTGGTAACCCACCGCGATGTCGACCCCGGCGAGGTCCTCGGGCCGACGGAGGTCCGACTCGGGGGCGACGAAGATCCCGGCCGGGGTGACCGAGTAGGCACTGCCCCACATCTTGCCGGCGCCGGTTGCGGCTGCCGCGTTCACGGCCCAGTGACAGGCGGCCGACACGTCACAGGAGCGCGTTCGCGACATGTCCTCGAACGCGCCCCTGCGGATCTGGACCGGTGCGCTGTCGGCGGACCGCACCGCCGAGGTCGCGTAGGCGCCGCTGGACAGCCCACCGGTCTGGAACTCGTAGTCGAGGCCCTCTTCTGCGAAGTAGCCGTGCTCGTCGGCGACCCATTCCTGCAGCCTGGTATGAGGCTGGATCACTTACTTTCCCATAGCCGCTCCCTGCGAACGTTTCCGTGATGTCGACGCTAGGTTCGACGTGGCCGGGCCGGCAACGGGCTGGGATCGATAGTCGTATCACCGTTTTCTATGGACGCCACGACGTCTCGACCTGCGGGCCAAAGGAGTTCCAATGATTTGCCAATAGCGCGGCTGGCACGGTGTGCGCGGCGCCCGCCGAGGGCGCTCACCGAATCCCTTGGAAGGGAATCACCTTGATACGCGCAACACTGCGGATCGTTCTGACGGTACTGGGCGGCATGCTCGTCCTGGGCTCGTTGATGCCCGCCGTCGCGAACGCCGCGCCCGCGCCCGGCTCGGTCCGCCCCGCCGCCGCCACCGAGCAGGACCTCGGCGGCCAGACCCTGAACGAGTACTGCCAGGCGGGAGGCTTCACCAAGGCCACCCAGCACAGCAACGGCTCCTGGACCTGTGACACGTTCGGCGCCAGCGGGGCCCTGGACCTGACGGCCGCGTGCCAGTGGCAGTTCTCGGACCTGGTGGTCCTGAACTTCCCGATCTACAGCCGCGGCGGCCACTGCAAGACCCTCGCGTCGTCAGCCGGCCGGATCAGCGACCTGGGCAGGATCGGCGACTACTGCCAGGCGCTGGGCTACGTCAAGGCCACCGCGAACTCGGCCGGCGTCGTCCGGAACACCGTGGCCTCGTGGCGTTGCGTGGACAACTCGAACGGCCAGGACGGCATCTCACTCGTCATCGACCTGCACGCGGCCTGCCAATGGGCCAACCCGGCCCAGGTGGCCGCCGGCAAGGCGGTCGTGTCGTACTTCCCCAACTACGGCGCGTATCTCGAGATCACCTGCATCGGCGTGGTGGCATAGCGATGAAATTGATTCGAACGGTAAAGGTCGCCGCGTTGGTGGGTACGGTGGTCGGCGCGGTGCTGGTCGCGGCCCCGCAGGCGTCAGCAGCGATCGTGACTCCGGCAGCGCCCGCGGCCGGCGGCACCATGGCACTGCCGACACTGCCGGCCAAGCCCACGATCAAGCCGGTCACCGTGCCGACGGCCACCTCCGACAACTGTGCCGCGGTCATCCCGCACCTCAAGGACTACGCCGCGCGCGGTATCAAGCAGGTGGCCTGCGAAAAGACCACACGCACCGCGTCGTCACCACTCGCCAACACCGGGACGGGGTCGGTGCCAGCCATCGGGTTTCCCGCAGCATGCGCCAACAACCACTGGGTGGTCACCCGCAACGAGGAATGCAACCTGGCCAGCGTCCACATATGGACTACATTCAACGCGAACACGGGGGCGCCCACCGGGACGGAAACGTACCTGATCAGTCAGGACATCCGCCTGTCGACCACCACCAGCACGATCACCGAAAGCGTCACGTTCAACTATGCCGGCTCGATAGGCGCCCCCGCCGGACTGCCCGCGACGATCGTCTGGAACTCCGCATGTAGCTCCCCGTGTGCGGTCGCCAGCGTTCGGACCCTCACCTTCACGGTCGCGCCCGGCGCGTCACCTACCTTCACCGTCACCTACCGGGACAACCCCCTCGCGCAGACGCCGGACACGTTCAGCACCAGCCACAGCTACACCGCCAACATCGTCGGGGTCATCACGACGGGCCCCGACACGAGGGGGGCGCCCCTGCCGATGCGGTGCGACAACAACACCCCCAGCTTCACCAACCCCGGCTGCGTCGTGCCGGGCTACACGCCCAATCTCATCCTGCCGTTGTCCAAATACGCCGCCGCGGCGGCGAACGTCCTGGTCGGCGAGGCCTTGCTGTCGGGCAGCCCCGGCCGGAGCGTCCAGACCCCGCTGACCCGGGGCGACCCCGCCAGGACCGACCCGAATCGCGGCGTGACCTGTAACGGCTTCGGACCCCTCCCGCCCGGCAACAGCTATGGGGTGGTCAGCGACTCCTGCGACGAATACCCCTTCGCGTCCAGCCAGCAGAGCGGCGGGGCACGCAACATCCCCGGCAGCAACTGCCTGGAAATCGTGTCCACGCAGAACGGCACCGGCGCATGGACGTCGACCCAGCTCAACACGTACGACCCCAACAATCCGCAAGCGTGCCTGCGCGGACACGTCAACTCGGTGCTGAACTCGCTCGTCGGCAGCCAGGCGCTCAACCCCATGTACACGGCCAACCGCCTGATGATCGGCGACCCGTACACCGTCCAGGTCACCCAATAACGCCAACCACGGCAGTTCCCCGATCCGCTGAACCGCGGCCGGCTCACCAGCGCTGCTGGTGAGCCGGCCGCACGGCTCCGGGTTTCAGGAAGTGTCTTGTGTCCCTTCGGTTCGCCGGCCGATCAGGGCCAGTCCCGACTCGGCGCGGACCCGCTCGTCGAGGTCGCCGGTCTCGGTCGCCACGGCCAACGCGGCCGTGTGCTGGGCGATGGCATCGGCCAGGTCACCGGCGGCGGCCCGCGCCTCGCCGAGACCGTTGAGCGCGGTCGCCTCCCCATACCGGTGGCCCAGTTCGCTGTACAGCGTCAGCGAGCGCAGGTGGTGTGCCACGGCCGCGTCGTAGTCGCCAAGGCGGGTGCACAGGTCACCGAGGCTGGACAGGACGGTGGCCTGCCCGTATCGGTGACCGAGGTCGCGGAACCGGATGAGCGCCGCGCCCAGATGCGCGGCGGCGGTCTGCTGGTCGCCGAGTTGGCTGACCAGATCGCCGAGATTGGACAGGGCGACCGCCTCACCCCAGCGGTCCTCGAGCGCGCGGTACAGGGCCAAAGCTTGCCGCAGGTGCTCGACCGCGTCCTCGGGCCGGCCGGTCTGACTCTCGATCGCACCCAGGTTGGTCAGCGTCGCGGCCTCCCCGTGCCGGTCACCGGTTTGCCGGTACAGGGCGAGCGCTCGCCGGCAGTAGCGGGCCGCGGAGTCGTGCCGTCCGGTGCGGTCGTCGACGATACCGAGATTGGACAGGGCGCGCGCCTGCCCACGCAGGTCACCGAACTCGGCGAACAAGTCGGCTGCCAGACCGAGGTGCTCGCCGGCCGAGACATAGCTACCGAGCAGCCGGTACACCGCGCCGAGGTTGGTCAGGGTAGTGGCCTCGGCGTGCCGGTCACCGCTGCCGCGGGCCGCGCGGAGTGCGTGGGAATGCAATGTGAGCGCGTCGGTGTAGTGGCCGCTCTCCAGATAGCGGTAGAGGATGACCGACAGGAAAACGGCGTGTTGCGGCCATCCGTGCTCTGCGGCGTGTGCGCACACCTCGATCAGGGTGAGCCGTTCGGCATCCAGCCAGGCGCGGGCCGCCGCCGGGTCGGCCGGCGCGGGAACCGGTGTGGCCGCGGGCGGGACGTCCGGTCGGGTGTGCCGTTCCGCGGCGTGCAGGGTATCCATCGCGCCGGCCGCGGCCGCGACGTAGTAGTCGAACAACCTGGTCAGTGCGAGCTGTCGGGTGGCTGCCAGGTCCTCGGTCGTGGTGAGTTCGTTGGCGTAGGCGTGCAGCAGGTCGTGCATGGCCAGCCTGCCGGTGTCCGAACGCACCACCAGGTGTGCCCGCACCAACGAATCGGCGACCCGGTCGGCCCGCGCGAGTGGCAGGTCGGCCAGTGCGCTGACGGCATACGTGTCCAGGGTGGGGCCGGGGTGCAGGCCGAGCAGGCGGAACACCGCGCTCGTGTCGCCGGGCAGGTGCCGGTAGGACCAGAAGAAGACGGCCCGGACCACGGCGCGCGGGTCGTCACCGGGATCGAGGACCGCCAGCCGCTGCTCGGCAAGTTCGTCCGCGGCCGCGGCCAGCGGCGCCGTGGGGTGCAGCGCGGCCCGTTCCGCGGCGACCCGTAATGCCAACGGCAGTTGGGCGCATCGCCGCGCGAACGCCACGGCCGCATCCGGGTCCGCGTCGACGCGCGCCCCGATCAGCTTGCCCAGCAGGATGACGGCATCGGCAAGGGGAAGTACGTCCAGGTCGATGCGGCGCGCGCCGTGCAGGGCCACGCTGCCGCCCAAGCTGTCCCGGCTGGTCACCACCACCGCGCAGGACGGCGTGCCGGGCAGCAACAGCGTGATCTGCTCGGTCGTGGCGGCATTGTCGAGCAGCACGAGCATCCGCCGGTGCGCGATCGCGGTCCGGTAGCGCGCGGCGCGCTCGTCCAGCCCAACGGGAATGTCCTGCGGCGGCACGTCCAGCGCGACGAGCAACTGCGCCAACGCATCGCCGGCGCCGACCGGATGACCGGGATCATAACCGCGCAGGTTGACGAACAACTGCCCGTCCGGGAACCGGTCACGACGCTGATGCGCCCAGCGCAGGGCCAACGCGGTCTTGCCGACCCCGGCGGTACCGCTGATCGCCGCTATCGCGACGGTGTCCGGACTGTCGGCGTCGGTCGCCAGTACCGCGTCGAGCACACCCAACTCCGGCACACGTCCGGTGAACAGTGTCGGCGGCGCCGGCAACTGCGCCGGAATCGGCGGCGCCGGACGCGCGGCGGGTGTCGGTGCCGCCTGCGGGACCAGCGTCGGATCGGCGGTCAGGATCCGTTGATGCAGTTGCCGCAACGCGAAGCCCGGATCGTTGCCCAACTCGTCGGCCAGCAGTCGGCGAATGACCTGGTACCGCGCCAACGCGTCGGCCTGGCGGCCACTGCGGTAGAGGGCCAGTATCATCTGCCCGGCGAGTCGTTCGTCCAGCGGATTCCGGCCCGCGCGGTCGAGCAGCGACGCCAGCACCTCGGCGTGCCGGCCGAGCCGCAACTGGGCATCGACCAGGTCCAGTTCGGCGGCCAGCCGCTCGTTGCCCAACGTGGTGCGGATCGCGTCGAACCAGGGCGTGTCCAGTTCGGGGACGGCGTCGCCCCGCCACAGTCCCAACGCCTGCTGCAACAGGACAACCGTCCGTTCGTCGTCCCGGCTGCTCCGCGCCTGTGCGGTCAGCAGGCGAAAGCGGTGCAGATCGATCTGTGCCGGATCCACCGCCAGTACATAGCCGCCCGACCGGCGCGTGATCGCCACACCGCCCAGCGCGCGGCGCAACAGCGACAGGTAGGTCTGCACCGCGTTGACCGGCCGATCCGGCCGCCGGCCGGTACCCCACACCCGCGCCACCAACTCCTCCAGCGGCACCACCCGGTTGGCGTCGACCAGCAAGGCGGCCAACACGGCACGCTGCCGAGCCGTACCGGCGTCGACCCGTCCCGCTCAGTGACACCTCCAGCGCACCCAGCAGCCGGAACTCCACAGCTCCGGCATCGAAGCTCGCCCCGTCTCCAGCCGACATGTGTCCCCGCCCATGGAGTCGCCATGATGTGCCCTGAATTTTTCGGACAGCCGTCGAGCAGTCTGAGGGTCAGTCTGTCGGACTGGCTGGGGCTCGGGCGGGTCTACCGGCCAATCTTGGCCACGGTTACTCGTCGGACCTCGTATTTCTGCTGGGCGGAAACGGCCGCGACGACGTAGCCACGGACGACGTCGGCGGTCACCCGCCCGAGACGCCCCAGGCCGGCTTCGGTTGCTCCGGTCGTGCCATGGACATCTTCAGTGGGAACACCGGCAGCAGATAGCCGCGCAGCCACTGCATCAGCGTGGACTCGCCGGTGGGCGCGCCGTTGGCGTCCCAGGACAGGTCGCCGAGGATGGTCGGCCAGGTGCCGGCGTGCAGCGCGCTGATGATCGTGGCGTTGTCGATCTTGCCCGTGCGCGTCGCGACCGCGGCGAGCACCTGGCCGGCCGCGTACGCCTCGGCACTGTTGTCGTCGATGGCCTCCGTGGTGCCGCCGTACGCCTCCAGGTACGCGTCGGTGAAGTCGGTGCTGCCCGTCGCCATCGACCCGGGGTACCAGTCGACCGCCGTCATGATGCCCTCGGTGTTGTTGGCGCCCACCGCGCCCGGAAACGTCAGCGACGAGTTCGCGCCGTTGGACTGGAACATGAACTTCGGGCTGTACTTCAACCGCACCAGGCCCTTGACCTGGTTGTAGGCGTCCTGGTTCTGCGTGCCGCCGATGATGGCGTCCGGGCGCAGTGCGGCGATCGCGCTCACGATCGGTGTCAGGTCCGACGTCTCGTCGGGATAGACCACCTTGTAGACCGTCTGGACGCCGGCCTCTTCCAGCTTCTGCCGGATGTCCTCGGCCAGCGGCGCGGAGAACGGATCATCGAGTTCGGCGTACGCCGCCGTCTTCGGCCGTTGGTCCTCCGGCAGGCTCAGCAGGTAGGTGACGAACACGTCACCGGACTGCACCGTGGGCGCCGGCTGGACGAAGAAGAAGCCGTGCAGGTTGTGCTGGAACACCGCGGGCCCGCCACCGGCCGGCGCCAGGAAGGCGTAGCCGTACCGGCTCGCGACCTGGGACGCGGGGATCGTCAGCAATGTGGAGTACGGCCCGAACGTGAGATCCACGTGGTCCTTGGTGATCAGGTTCTGGTAGTTGGTGGCGACTTTGGTCGGACTGGACGCGTCGTCCACAATGTCCAGTCGTACCTGCCGGCCCAGGATGCCGCCCTGCTTGTTCACGGTCCTGGCCCACAGTTGGTAGCCGCGCTCCATGGCGAGCCCCGGGTCGGCGAAGTCGCCGCTCAGGGACAGCGACGCGCCGATCACCAGCGGGGCACCGGAGTCGCCTGCGGAACCGCTTGACGCGCACCCCGTGACCATGAGCCCGGCGACGACGCCGGCCATCCACAATGGCCACAAACGGTTGCGATTCGTCATGCGGATACCCTCCAGGGCACTGCTGAGGTCATACCCGGTGCGCTGCTGGGCCATGGCACTTTGCCTGCGGATCATCAATGCTGTCAAGCCGTATCACCTGAATGCATCATATGGCAGTGACAATGAGTGACGGCCGACGTGGTCCGGCCGTGCGTCGTGCGGCAAGATGAGGACATGGCCAACACGCGGTGGCGAAGCTTCTCGATCGCGATTTCTGGGTGTTGAGCCGGTTTGTCGCTTTGTGCGACGGCTCGCTACGGCCATGTTGCATCGTGCCTGTGACCAGCGGTGGCTGACCCGTCGCTCGGTAGGGTTTTGCCCACCACCACAACGGGTCCTCGTACCCGTGTCTGGCACGTCCGCTCCCGGCAGGGTTGGTTCGTCGGCGCTCAAGCCGGCTTACCGTTGGGAGAACTCGTCATGGCCGCATACACACTGTCCACACGTCGCTGTCGCCGGATCATCGCGACCCTGGCCCTGGCCGGGCTGGTCGCCGGCTGTTCCGCGACCGCGTCGGCTACGACATCGATCGATCCGTTGACCAGGTTCGTCGAGCAGGACGTGACCGCCGGTGCTCCTGGTGTGATCGTGCGCGTGGACAACGGCGGCGGACGCCCGATCGACATCGCCCGACAGGCAGCCTGGACGACGCGCGACCACCGGTTGGCGCCGGGTGATCAGTTCCGGATCGGCTCCAACACCAAAACCGTGGTCGCCACGCTGGTGTTGCAACTCGTCGCGCAGGATCGGGTCGATCTCGCCGATTCGGTCGAGAAGTGGTTGCCCGGCCTTGTTCCGAACGGCAGCGCGATCACGGTGCGGATGCTGCTCAACCACAGCAGCGGCCTGTTCAACTACGTCAACGATATCGACGTGCTCAAAGCGTTCATCGGTCAGGACACCCGGCAGTGGACCCCGCGGGAACTGCTCGCGGCGGTGGTCAAGCACGATCCGCTGTTCGCTCCCGGCCAGGAGTACTCCTACAGCAACACCGGCTACGTCGTGCTGGGCCTGATAGTGGAACGGGCCACCGGACACCGCGTTGCCGACCTGATCCAGCAGCGGATCGCCGAGCCGCTCGGCCTGACGAGTACCTACCTGGCGCCCCCGGACGACTTCGCCAAGCTCGCGCACGGCTACGAACCCGACGCCGCACACATCGCACCGCTGCTGCCGCCAGGCACACCACCGGGACTGGAGTTCGCCGGCCCCGACCGCGGTGCCTTCGTCGACACGACGGAGATCAACGACAGCACGGAGTGGGCGGCCGGTGGCATGGTGTCCACCGCCGCGGACTGGGCACGGTTCCAGAAGGCGTTGCTGTCGGGCCGACTGTTGCCACCGGCCCAGTTGCGGGAGATGGAGACCACCGTCTCAGAAGGACCGTCCATACCGGACACAGCCGGGCTTGGCCTGGACCGGGTCGTCACGCCGTGCGGCGTCGTATGGGGCCATGACGGCCAGACAGCCGGCTATTCCAGTGAGGGCTACACCACCAGCGACGGCAGCCGTACGGTCGCGATCTTCACCAGCACCGTCTTCGGCCTGAAGGTGCCGAAAGCCGGCGCCGCCGACAAGGCCCTGCGAACGGCGGCCATCTGCACGATGCTCGGCAGGCCCATCCCCACAGCGGCGTCGCACTGAAGTGCGGTGTCAACCGTTGGGTTGACGACACCCGGTCGATGCTCTAGCGTCGTATTCAACCGATGAGTTGAGGAAGAGCGGTGGACGAGAACGAGCGGCTCAACCGGGTGTTCGCGGCATTGGCCGACCCGACCCGGCGCGACCTGGTGGCCCGGCTGGCCGGCGCGGACGCGACCGTGGGCGACCTGGCGGAGCCGTACGACATGAGCCTCCAGGCGATCTCCAAGCACGTGAAGGTGCTCGAGGAAGCCGGACTGGTGACCCGCAGCAAGAACGCCCAGCGCCGGCCGGTCCATCTGGACGCAGCGGTGTTCGACCTGATGACGAAGTGGATCGAGCGCTATCGCCGGCAGGCCGAGGACCGCTATCGACGCCTCGACGCCCTGCTGGGCCGGATGGTCGACGACGAGGACTCCAAGCACAACCGTACGAAGGACGCATCATGACTTCGACCAGGCACGAGACCGAGATCACGGCGGACGAGAAGGTCCCGACGATCGAGATCGTCCGGGAGTTCGACGCCGCTCCCGAGCAGGTGTTCCGCGCTTATGTCGACCCAGAGCTCTACGCCCGGTGGGTCGGGCCGCGCTCGCTGACCACCAGGATCACCAAATGGGACGCCCGCACGGGCGGCGCGTGGGCCTTCGCCAACGATCGTGACGGTGTGCAGATCGCCTCGTTCTACGGCAGCTTCCACCAGGTGCGGCAGCACGAGCGGATCGTGCAGACCTTCACCTACGACGGCCAGCCCGACGGGGTCGCTTTGGAAACACTGACCTTCGCGGAGTTGGCGGGCGGGCGTACCAGGCTGCGGGCGCTGAGCGTGGTGTCGGACTTCGCGACCCGCGACGGCATCCTGTCCAGCGGCATGGACGTCGGGGTCAACGAGGGCTTCGACAAGCTTGACGAGCTGCTCGCGACGACGCCCGCGCCCAGGAGCCCTGCCCAGCGGCATGCGTACGACGCGGCGCGGTTCAGCGAACTGGTCGAGTCCGCATCGGCCGGCGACTGGGCGCGGCCCAGCCCGGTCGCGGAGTGGACGGCGCTGGACATCGTGCTGCATCTGGTCGAGTGGTCCCGTGGCTTCCTCGCGGGTGCCGGGATCGAGCTCCCGGCCCTGGACGTCGAGGCCAACCCGGTCGCCGCCTGGCAGCAGCACGTCGTCGACATCCAGGCGATCCTCGACGACCCCGCCGGGCGGGTGCTCAGCAACCCGCACATCGGCGACAAGCCCGTGGACGAGGCGATCGACCAGTTCTACACCGCCGACATCTGGATGCACTCGTGGGACCTCGCCAAGGCGCTGGGCCGCGAGCCCAACTTGGACCAGGCACGCTGCGCCGCCGCGCTGGCGGCCATGGAGCCGATGGATCGGCTGCTGCGCGACAGCGGGCAGTACGGTCCCGCCGTACCCGTCGCCAACGACGCCTCCGCGCAGGACAAGTTGATGGCCTTCATCGGCCGCGATCCGGCCTGGCAGCCCGAAAACTGAGCCTGGACCCCTGAACCGGCGGCCTATCAGCCACACCGCCGGCGACATCGGTCCTAGCCGGTACCTGGTTGCGTCGGTGACAGCTTGCTTGCTCAAGTAAGCTTGCTGGCGAGAGCAGCCTAGGCAAGGCCGGTGTAATGACACAAACTGGGCAAGGGGGACCGGCTCGGGAAGGCTCGCGCGTCGGCCGAGCAGCCGCCCGGTCCGGTGGCCTTGACGAGACGGTGACCCGGTTGCACCGGGAAACACAACTGTGGCAGGGCTTCCTGCTTGCCCATCGGCGGTTGGTCGAGGCGTTGGCCGACCAGATGATGCGAGACCACCAACTTCCGCTGGAGTGGTTCGACGTCCTGGTTCACCTGGCGGACGTGCCAGGGATGCGCCTGCGACAGCGAGCGCTGTGGGACAGGTTGCTGCTCAGTGAGAGCGCGGTGAGCAGGCTCCTGGTACGGATGGAGCGGGCAGGCCTGATCAAGCGGATTCCCGCCGACGACGATCGGCGTGGTGTCGACATCGAGCTGACCGAGCACGGTCAGGCGATCTTGTTCGCTTCGATGGAGTCGCACCTCCAGCTCGTGGCGGAGCTGTTCACGGACCGCCTGACGGCCACAGATCGTGCGGCGCTGCTTCGGATCGTCTCGAAGCTTGCCGTTGACCGGCCGGAGTCGGCCGGCGGCTGAAAGCGGCTCGGCACCCGCGACGTGATGAACGGCCAGGGCCTGCTGGTCCTCGTCACGGCGAGCGCAAGCTTGCTTGCGCGTGCAAGTACGTACGCGTACGCTTCCAGGTGTGGATGGGGCGGATCAAACCGGAAAGGCATGATCCAATGACGAACGAGCAATCTCAGAGTCCCACTCCGGCGAATCGCCGTACATTCTTACGTCGCGCCTCGTTGGTCGCTGCCGTGCCGGCGGTCACCGCCCTCGTGGGTGGCACGGCGGCTGGACCCGCGCACGCCGATCAGGCCACCGGTCTGCCGGACTTCGCGCCCGTGCCACCCGCGGCATTGGGACCTGCGTTGAATTCGGCCGGCTACTTTGTCGGGCAGGTCAGCGGCAATCTGTACTGGGTCACCGATTCCTACTACCAGGCCATGTTCCTGACAACACGGGAAGGCGTCGTATTGGTCGACGCGCCGCCGACCATCGGCAAGAACCTCTTGCGGGCCATTGAGAGCGTGACAGCGGCCAGAGGCTTTCCGTCACGGGTCACGCACCTGGTCTACTCGCACAGTCACGCCGACCACATCGGTGCGGCCGCGCAGTTCGGCGAGGGCGTCCAACGGATCGGACACAGCGAAACCCGTCGGCTGTTGCGCATCGCGAACGACCCGAATCGCCCCGTGCCAACGGTGACGTTCGACGGCCGGTACGTCCTGAGCGTGGGCGGCGAGCGGCTGGAACTGGCCTATCACGGCCCGAACCACAGTCCGGACAACATCTTCATCCACGCTCCCGACCACGGCGCGCTGATGGTCGTGGACGTGATCTTCCCTGGATGGACGCCATTCAAGAACCTTGCCGAGTCGCAGGACATTCCCGGCTGGCTCAGTGCCCACCGAACGGTGCTGAATTACTCGTGGCAGACCCTCATCGCAGGCCACCTCGGCCGGCTCGGAACCCGCGCGGACGTCGCCGTGCAGCAGAACTACCTGGCTGACCTACAGGCAGGCGCCCGCTCCGCGCTCACCACGCTGGACCCGACCCCGTTCTTCGAGAAATACGGTCCGACCGGGAATGCCTGGGCCATCTTCAAGACTTATCTCGACGCGGTTGCTGATCAGGCTGCCGGGCCGGTGGTGACCAAGTACACCGGGCAGTTGGCGGCCGCGGACGTCTTCACCTTGGACAACGCCGCCAGCATGGTCAACTCGATGCGTATCGACTTCGGGGTGCTCGGCCCCTTCGGCGTTCGACAGTAGCTGGTTCATCGAACCCTCAGTCCCCCACCAGCGCGGCCTCGGCCAGCCGTTCCGCGCTCGTCCGGGTCGGGATCAACGGCGCGCGTCGCCGGGGCCGCAACAAATACCATTCGACGAATACCAGGTGAATGACGAGCGCGGTCCAGATCCCGGTCGCCGGCATAATGACGTACACCAGATCGGCCTGGTTCTTATACGTGCCCGGCAACAGCTTGAAAGTCCCGTAGACGAACAGCATGGCCAGCGGGCGCGATGTGATGATCGTGGTGGTGAGGGCGACATTGCGCAGCATCCATTTTCGGTGGTCGGCGAACCGGTGGCCGATCGCCGCGCGCAGCCCGGCCACGGCCGTGATCGACCACAGCACCGCGATCACGAACAACACCACCCTGGTCGGCTGGCCCGACGTCGTCAACACCGCGATCGGATATGCCGCCAGCCCGGCGGGCAGCACGCCGGCCAGGAGGTAGGTCCAGCCGACCCGACGATGAAACTTCGGGTGCCGCTCCCGCAGCCACGGCCAGACCTGAAGCCAGGCAAGGGAAACGGCCACCGCGCCGGCGGCCGTGTGGACGGCAAGCAGCGGATAATGCCAGGACACGTTCGGCCGGGTGGTAACCCTGGACAGGTCCGGGTTCAGCGTCGCGTAGCGGGATTCCCCGTACCAGGCAAAACCGAGGCAGTACAGGGCCAACAGAATGGCCCAGTAGTTGTCGCGCAGCCAACCGAGGGGACGCGTCCGTTGGGCCGTCCGCGCGGTTTCCGCCGGTGCCGATATCATGACCGGTCGTTCCTTTCCGTGCGAGACACGAAAGTGGTCCGTTCGCACGGTGGTAATGATGACGCCACCACCCGTGATATTCGGTCCGCTGCGGATTGCTGCACGGTTTCCGGCCAGTGTACTAATTCGGCGGGTCGGCGTGCCTCGGGCCGCGGTCCGCAGTGACACGCCAAGCCTCGACCAGGCCACCCTCGCGTTGACCTCCTGTTGGCTCGACTTTGCTGGGGCCCTGTCGGGTCCGCAAGCGGTTCCGCTCTTCGGCGGTATCTACAACCCCAGGACCGGCGGGAAAGCCGGCGGCAGTTCGCCGATCAGGTCCGGCCGGCCGGAGTAACGATCGCGGTGCTCGCCGTCCCCGTCGTCGGTGGACCGGACCGGCGGTGTCGGCGCGAATCCGCTCCAGCCGGCTGCCTGTTCCTCAGCGGCCGCGGCCATCCGTGCCAGTCCGGTCTCCGCGTCCGTCGCGCCGACCGCACTCATCCCCGGATCGCCGAGGAGCCCGTTGGCCACGGCACCACCGGGCGATCCGCCCGCCGTGCCGCCGGGGCCGGACAACGCGCCGCCGGACTGCGACGCGGGCATCGCCGAGGATGTTGTTGTGGTGGTGGTGGTGGTATCCAGCGGCGGTGTCGTCGAGTCGTGGGTCGGCTGCTGGGGCGGCTCGGGATGTGGTTGCCGGGTCGGTTCCGGGGCGGGCAATGGCAGTCCGGTCGCGCCTGGCGGTGCCGGGAACTGGTGCTGGGCCAGTTCGCCGTCGATCGTCCTGGACTGGCTCGTGTAGTGCTCCATGACGTGTTCCGCGTGGGTTTTCGCGCCGGCCGCCTGCGTGGCGGTCTGGCCGTCGACCGGGGCGGGGATGCTCAGCCGGGCGCGGTTCACCACGTGGGCGTACTGGCTGAGCAGGCCGGCGACCTTGTTCACGGTGTTGGCGGTGTGGTCGGCCCACTGCAGGAACTCGGTGATGCTGGCGGCTGCGTTGTCCGCGGCGCCGCCACTCCACGCGCCGACCACGTCCTGCGCGATGGCATGGGCGAAATCGGTGATGTCACCCATCTCGTTGGCCAGTGTGGTGGCTTTCTCGGCTTCCTGGAACATCGCCTCCGGATTGGCCGCCATCAGCATGTTCCACATGTGCTGGTGCGTGTAGTCCTGCCACCGGATCGGGCCGATTCCCGGATTCGACTGGTTCATGACGCTACCGTCCCTCGGTGAGACCGGCCGCCGCCGATTCGTCGGTCTGTGCGATGTTGTCGGCGGTCTGGGTCAGCCCGGCGAGGATCTGCTCCAGCTTCCGGACGTACGCGGTGGCGGCGTAGCCGATCCCGCCGTTGGCGCCGATGCGGTGATTGAACCGCGCGCCGAGCACGTGGGCGACGGGTCCTGTGCCGTCCCGGATCGTGGTGCTCAGTGCGGTGCCCGCCAGCGTCTTGGTGAACGAGTCGAGGCATTCTTCCCATTTCTGGACAGCAGAGAGCAACCTACGCAGATCGGCCTCGAATGTTGTCCCGGCCACCAGGCCGGATGTATTGAACGGGTCGTGATGGTGCAGGACGGAGTGATTGTGCAATCGGCCTGCGTTGCGGTGTGCGCTGTTCGCCGATCCATCCTGGTGTGACCTGCCCTCGCCCAACTGACCCGGTCCCTTCCGCTCGTGCGATGTGCCCAAGGTGTGCACAACAATCGCACAGATACCACGCGGCTGGACAGTCCGTTGTCCAATCATGCAGTTCACTTGCCGATTCGGGTAACGGCGGTGTCGCGGCCATATGGCGCGTGGTCTGCTGGCGCCGCCCAACAAGCAGGAGGCCCTACGTGTATGGCCGGCGACCGGGGATTGGTGAGAACGATGCTGGGGGATCTGGCAGAGCCCGAGATCGACGAGCACACCGCCTGGCTGTTCGTACCGGCCCGACAGGTGATCGGACCGGGGGAACAGGTCTACACCGAGATGCGCCGCCTCACCGACGGCAAGCTGGCGCTCCTGGCTTACACCTCGTTGCCGGCCTTGGTCGAGGCCTGCGGTGACCAGCAGTCCTGGGTGTCCTTCCCGGCGGACTGGCTGCCTCGTCTGGAACAGGACTGCGGGTTCGACACGGTGGTGCTGAACACGCCGTTGCCGATGGAGTTGCGGATCGGGCGCGAGGAGAGCTACTGGCCCGGAAAGCAGGAGGACTGGGATGGGTGACGGGAACGGGTTCGGTATCGGCGACCTGAGCGGAACAGCGGACGCGGTCGGTGGCGGCGTGGACCATCTGGGCGGCATGTCCGCCCCGGACCTGCCGGACGCGGGCGTGTCGTCGGCTTCGGTGGCCGGGGTGCTCAGCGCGATGAGCTCGGTGATCTCCAACGTGGTGCGTACCGCGGCGACCGCGCGGTGCCAGGTCGCCGCGAACCAGCAGTCCTATCAGGACACCGATCGGGCTTGGCGGTCCGCGTTCACCGCGGACGACGGAGGGACACGCTGATGGCCTCGCTCAACACCCAGGTGGACGGCGACACCGGTTCGGTGCGGGCCGTCGCGGGCGGCATCGGCGCGCTCGGCGGCGGGTTGGACGCCGCGGGTGCGGGTTTCGGCTCCGCGTTGAGCCAATCCGAGTCGCAGTGGTCGGGCAGTGCCGGTGACGCCTTCCGCGGCAAGATCACCAGTGCCCACCAGGCCACCCGGCTCGCGGTCACCGCCACCCGTCAGGTCCATGCCGCGATGCACGCCTTCGCCGACCAGATGGACCAGGTGAAGGCCAAGATGACGCAGGCAAGGTCGATCGCCTCCGGCGCGGGGCTGACCGTCAGCGGCAACGCCATCGAGCAGCCCAAGCCGCCCGCCGCGCCACCGAACATCTGCTACAGCCCGTCCGGCGCGGCCCAGGTAGCCGCGCAGTTCCACGCCGCGGTCGCCAAGTACAAGCGCCAGTTCGCCGCCTACCAGAAGGCGGAGCAGATCATCAAACAGGCCCGTCAGGAGGAGAACCAGGCACACGCCGCGCTGAAGAACGCCAACAACGAGGCCGAGAATCTGTTCACCGAACTGAAGAACAACAAGTACTGGATCGCAGGCGACACGGCGCTGCGCACCGCCGAGCGGGGCCTTGGCCAGGCCGAGAAGTGGGCCAAGAAGGCGGCTGACTACGCCAAACGGTTCAACGGCCTCATCGACGATCTGAATACGCTGCCCGCGGGCACCGAGGCACGGCTCGCGCAGCTCAGTTCGGCCAGCAGGGCACTGGATCACGTGGTCAACGCCGGTGACGCCAGGGATGCCAACAAGGTGCTCGCGCTCGGCCTGGATTCGCGGTACTCGAAGTTTCTCGCCGGCGCCGGTTACGCGCTGTCCGCGGCCCAAATCGTGAACGACGTGCTGCACTCGAAGGACCGGGCCCAGAACATCGCCGGTGACGTGGCCTCGACGGCGGTCGGCGCCGGCGGGACCGAGCTGATCGGCGAGCTGTCCGTGGGCGGTGCGCTGGAGACCGGCGGTCTGTCCCTGTTGGCCGGTGGGGCCGCCATCGGCACGGGCTACCTCGTCAAGCACTACGGTCCCTCCGCATGGGACTGGGCCAACAAGCAGGTCGGCGACCTGGAAAGCAGCATCGAGCACGCCCTGCTGCCCTGACGAAGTCAGGTTACGAACACTGAAGTGAGGTCGGTGCCGGACCGGCATCCTCCCGAGGTGATCACCGTGGCCTGCGGTGTGTGGTTGCTCGTCGGAAATATCCGACGCTGGGTATTTGCCCAGCAGCGCCGAGTGCTCATGATGAACGGGCCAGATCGGCTGCCGGTGCTGTCGATCCCAACCATGCCGGATCGGCTTCGCACCCGAAAGGATGCACATGTTACCCACATCCGACCGACGCGCTAGGCCCAGAATCGCCAAGCTGCTCGTCGCACTCACCGTCATCGCCGCGGCGATCGCGGCCAACCCGGCGACCGCCGCCGCGACATCCGCGTCGCCGCCCGCACAGGGCGGCCCCGCTAGACAGGCGGCCAATCCCGTCACCGTGAAGGCCGCGTCGCCCGCGAGTCTCGGCGCACATCCGACCCGGCGGGCCTGCGCGCAGCCGAGCAAGGCAGGTCAGATGGCCTGCCTGTCCGTTGTCCGCACCGACGTGCCGAGCGCACGACCTGGGGTGACGCCGGGCGGCTTCGGCCCGGCCGACCTGGCCGGCGCCTACCGCCTGGCCGGCTCGACCACCGGCGGCGGCACGGTCGGCATCGTCGATGCCTTCGACTATCCCAACGCCGAGGCGGAACTCGCCGTCTACCGTGCCCAGTACGGCCTGCCATCCTGCACGACGGGCAACGGTTGTTTCCGCAGGGTCGACCAGCGCGGCGGCAGCCAGTTCCCGGCCCCCGACACCGGCTGGCAGCAGGAGATGGCGCTGGACATGGACATGGTGTCCGCCATCTGCCCGAACTGCCACATCACGCTCGTCGAGGCCGATGACAACAACCTGAGCAACCTGGGCGCCGGGGTCGACGAGGCCGTCGCGCTCGGCGCGAAGTTCGTGTCGAACAGCTACGGCGGCAGCGAGGACCCGTCCGAGACGCAGAGCGACGCCTCGTTCTACAACCATCCCGGTGTCGCGGTCACGGCGAGCAGTGGCGACAACGGTTTCGGCGTCGAATACCCGGCGGCGTCGCCCTTCGTGACCTCGGTCGGCGGCACGTCGCTGTTCCAGGACTCCAGTGCCCGTGGCTGGTCGGAAACCGCGTGGTCCGGTGCTGGCAGCGGTTGCTCGGCCTTCGAACCGAAACCGGCGTTCCAGACCGACACCGGCTGCGCCCAGCGCACCGTGGCCGACGTGTCGGCGGTCGCCGACCCGAACACCGGCGTCGCGGTGTTCGTGCAGGGCAGTTGGCAGGTGTTCGGCGGCACCAGCGTGGCGTCACCGATCATCGCGTCCATCTACGCCCTGGCCGGTGACCCGGTGGCCGGCACCGCCCCGGTGTCCTACCCGTACGCCACTCCCGGCGCGTTCAACGACGTCACGTCCGGATCGAACGGCAACTGCACCACCGCATACCTGTGCACCGGCGGCACCGGCTACGACGGACCGACCGGGCTGGGCACACCCAACGGCCTCGCCGGGTTCCGCAGCGGACCGAGCGGCACGGTGTCCGGCGTCGTGACCGACAGCACGGGTGCCGCGGTCGCTGGAGTACTTGTCGCCACCGGCGACCGCAGCACCAGCACGGACGCGCAGGGCCACTACAGTTTGACCGTGCCGGTCGGCACCTACACCATCACCGCGACCAAGTTCGGCTTCAGTACCGGCACGGCCACCGCCGTCGCGGTCGCGGACGGCCAGACGGTGACGGCGAACTTCACGATCACCGCGCAGCCGACGGTCACCGTGTCCGGCACCGTCCGGGACGGATCAGGGCACGGATGGCCGGTCTACGCGCAGGTACAGGTGTCCGGCCAGCCGACGACCGCCACCTACACCAACCCGAACACCGGCCGCTACCAACTCAGCGTGCCGACCGGGGCCACCTACACCGTGCAGGTCGACCCGATCTATGTCGGTTACCTGCCGGACGCGCACCCGGTCACGGTCGCGCAGGCCGCCGTCACGCACAACGTGTCCGTCAAGGTGGATCCGACGACGTGCAGCGCCCTGGGCTACGCCAACAAGTACGTCGGCACGACCCAGACGTTCGACGCCACGACCGCGCCCACGGGTTGGACCGTGGACGACCAGGTGGGCAACGGCCAGACCTGGGGGTTCACCGATCCGGGCGCCCGAGGCAACCTGACCGGCGGCACGGGCGGGTTCGCCATGATCGACAGTGACCACTACGGCCAGGGCAACACCCAGGATTCCGCGCTGATCAGCCCGGTCACCGACTTCACCGGCGTCGTCAACCCGACCGTCCAGTTCGCCAACGACTACCACGCGTTCGCCGGGCAGACCGGCGATGTGGACTTCACCGTCGACGGCGGCACGACCTGGACCAACGTGTGGCACCACGGCACGGACAACGTGCGCGGCCCGGACACCGAGACCGTCGCCCTGCCCGGCGCCGCCGGCCAGAAGTCGGTCCAGATCCGCTTCCGCTTCACCGGTTTCTGGAGTTTCTGGTGGGAGCTGGACAACGTGTTCCTCGGTGACCGCACGTGCGCCCCACTGCCGGGTGGACTGGTCACCGGACACGTGAACGACCACAACACCGGCACGGGAATCAACGGAGCGGCGGTCCGCAGCACCGACGCGCCCGCTGACACCGCGATCACCCGCGCCACGGCCGATCCGGCGCAGGGCGAGGGCTTCTTCTGGCTGTTCTCCTCCCTGACCGGCGCCCACCCGTTCACGGCGTCGTCGGGGACCTACGTCACGGCGACCCAGTCGGTGAACGTGGTGGCCGACAAGACCGCCTCGGTCAAGTTCTCGCTGACCGCGGGCCGGCTGAAGGTCAGTCCGGTGTCGATCAGCAAGACGGTGAACTGGCAGGGACAGGCCAGCCAGGTCGTGTCGGTGACCAACACCGGCAGCGCACCCGCGGACTTCCAGGTCTTCAGCCAGCCGGGCGGGTTCACCATGCAGACACCGGGCGCACCGCTGGTGTCGATCAAGGGCGACTACCCTGCCGGGCCGCTCGTCGGCCCGAAGAAGATGGCCAAACATCTTGCCACGCCGGCCGTTCCGTCGACTCCGTCGGCGGCGCCGTGGCAGCCGGTCGCCGACTACCCGACGACGGTGATGGACAACGGCGTCGTCACAGTGGGCGGCAAGGTCTACTCGTTCACCGGTTTCGACGGCACGGCGCTGCTGTCCAAGAACTACGTCTACGACCCGTCGGCGCAGACATGGACCGGCATCGCGGACATCCCGACACCGAGGGAGAACCCGGCCGTTGCGACCGTCAACGGCAAGGTGTACGTGGTCGGCGGCTGGGGTAACGACGGCAATCCGGTAGCCACGACGGCTATTTACGATCCGGCCGCCAACACGTGGTCGACCGGCGCGCCGAACCCGACCCCGTACGCGGCGAGCGGCATCACCGCGGTGGCCGGCAAGATCTACGTCGTCGGCGGCTGCCAGTCGCAGACCTGTGGCGCGACGACGGTGTCGGTCTACGACCCGGCGGCGAACACCTGGTCGGCCGGCCCGGCACTGCCGCAGGCGAACGCCTGGCTCGGCTGCGGCGCGATCAGCGGCACCGTGTACTGCGCAGGCGGCAACACCGACGCGGGTGCCGTCAAGGCGGGCTACTCGCTGGTGCCGGGTGCCGGTGGCTGGGGCAGCATCGCGGACCTGCCGCAGACCCAGTGGGCCGCCGGCAGCGTTGCGGCCAACGGCAGGCTGATGCTCGCCGGTGGCGTGCTCAACGGCGCGCTGTCCAACGCGGGCTACGCCTACGACCCCGGCACCAACGCCTGGACTGCGATGCCCAACTCCAACAACATCCTCTACCGGGGCGGCAGTGCCTGTGGTCTCTACAAGATCGGCGGGTCGTCCGGCAACTTCAACGCGACGAGCATCGACGAGCTGTTGCCGGGGTTCGACCAGTGTGGTGACTCCGTGACCATCCCGTGGATGTCGGTGTCGCCGGCCGCCGGCACCGTCGCGCCGGGCAAGACGGTGCAGTTCACCGTGTCGCTGGACGCGAACGTGGCCGAGGTGAACCAGCCGGGTGCCTATACGGCAAGCCTGGCGATCGCCGCGCCGACGCCCTACCCGATACCGGCGATCCCGGTGTCGCTGACGGTCCGGCCGCCGTCGACGTGGGGCAAGATCACCGGCACCATCAGTGGCGCACAGTGCCACGCCGGCACGGTGCCGATTCCGGGCGCGACCCTACAGATCGACACCTGGGCACAGCACTTCACGCTGAAGACGGATGCCAACGGCCAGTACCAGTTGTGGCTGGACGTACGCAACAACCCACTCACCCTGATCGCGGCGAAGGACGGCTGGCAACCGCAGACCCGCCAGGCCAAGTTGGCCAAGCTGAAGACGGTGACAGCGAGTTTCACGCTGCTGCCCGACACGTGCTGAGCTGACCGGGTCCGTGAGTGGCGGGTTCAACACCCTGCCCGCCACTCACGGGCCGCTGGTCTTGATCTTCGGTTGAGTAACACTTGCTACCACCTGCGGGAGATCGCCGCGGACGGCCAGTGACGATGTCGCCGCCGTCGGCGAGTGGGAGTTGTTGGCGTGCTGGTGTCGACGGCAGGTTCCCGTTAACCGGCGCGGGATTGTCATCGAGCTTCGGCCAGGTGATCTCCTGGTCGCCGGACGCATCGGGAAATAACACTTTTTCTCGCCGAAACCGATTCCGAACAAACGGCGGCGCCCTTCTTCGAGAGCGCTCTCTTTCTGGTCGCTGACATCTTGACCGCCCTTCTGTGGCCAACTACTCTCGCCTGAGAGAGCGCTCTCTCGTAGTCGCACGAGATGTGATCGCCTGCCGATGTGATCGCGTTTCGCAGTCCGCCGTCGGCCCGGCGGACGAAACTGTGCCATTCGGAAACAAAGCGGAGCAATGGCGTCCGCGATATCACCCTATTGACTCAACGGAGAGTTCTCATGCGAAGGGTATTGATTCGCCTCGTGACGACGGCGTCCGCCGCCGTGCTCGTTGTCCTCGGTCTCGGCGTCGCGAGCGCGGCAGCCGTCCCGGTGCCCGGGCCGCCGGCCGGCGACGACCTGCATGCCAACAGCAACTCGTCGATCACCATTACCTGGCCGGCCAGCGCGGGCGCGACCAGCTATCACATCTACCGAGGCACCACCGCGGGCGGCGAGGGCAACACCCCGATCGCGTCGACCACCGGCACGACCTATACCGACCTGAACCTGAGCCCCACGCCCGTCTACTTCTACCAGATCACCGCGGTCAACTCGGCGGGCGAATCCGCCCGGACGCCGGAGGACGCCTCCAAGACCCCGCCGCCGATCGGCACCGGCGGCAACGTTGCCGGAGCGTCCGCCGGCAACGGCGAGGTCTACTACGCCAAGGACGCCCTGCTCGGCGGATTCGACTGGTTCCAGACGCTGACCGGCTGGTTCCCGCAGGACCTCGGCTCATCCGGCTCGGCCAGCCCCGGCCAACAGGTCGTGGACATGGCCTACTCGACCGCGGGCACCTTGACGTTCAACAACGTCGTCGTGCCGACCAGTGGCCTCTACACGATCGACTGGCGCTACGCCTTCCAGGGCGGACTCTTCCCCGGGGTCAACAACCGGCAGATGGGGCTGATGGTCGACGGCAGCGTGATCACCAGCACCCAGCGCTTCCCGATCACCGGCAGCTTCGACACCTACCAGCACACCTTCCTGCAGGCGCACCTGAACGCCGGGGTCAACTCCGTGACCATGTTCGCGGTTTCTGATCACGGTGTCTCCCGCGTCGACCAGTTGACCGTCACCCCGGCGACCGCATCCGTGCCCACCGGACCGACGAACCTCACCGCGACGCCCGGGAACACGGCCGTGACGCTGTCCTGGACCGCCAGCGCCACCGGCAGTCCGACCTCGTACACGATCTACCGCGGCACCCAGTCCGACGGCGAGGCCAACACGGCTGTCGGCACCGTGAGCGGCACGACGTTCACCGACGCGGGCCTGCACAACGGGACGAAGTACTTCTACAACGTCGCCGCGAACAACGCCGTCGGCGTGTCGCCCGACTCCAACGAGGTCGCCACCACACCTGCTCCGG
>WNGR01002029.1_pt1 | contig 31518 bp, 21 predicted proteins | sample 5407581 | NCBI WGS metagenome assembly WNGR01 (sample SAMN13153383, study PRJNA577476) | soil metagenome | isolation source: 80 cm soil or saprolite under Garry oak tree replicate 2 | place: USA:California | collected 2016-06-15
GTTCAAGCCGGATCGTGGCGACATGCCGCGCATAATCGTCGTCGTAAACCGGATACGCTTTCTTCTGACGAACGACACAGCCATCGATGAAATCTCCTTCTTTAGCCAGACCGATCTGCATGAGTTCGCGCCTTGCGAGGTCAATTAACTCGTGCTCAGTCGAGTCCCATAGGCCATCGCCTTCAAAGCAGAAATATTCGAGGCCGTAACAAACCTTGTCAGGTTCAGGCACCATCTCGGGCGACCAAGACCGGAAGTTCTGCACGCGGCCGACCTTCACGCTTGGGTCGTGAATGTAGATCCAGTTGTCATCGAACATCTGCCGATCTTTCAAGATCAACATCACGGTGATGAAGTCGCGATACTTCAAGCTTTCAGCCGCGCGCTTTGTTCGCTCACTCACGGCAGGCGACAAACCGCATGTCAGTTCCCGCATCGGCGCGGATGAAATGATGTGTTCGGCTTCGATTGTGTGCAGATCGCCTTGTCGATTCTTGTATTCGACCGTCCAATTGCCCGAGACTTCGTCATACGAACAGCGAGTTACCCTGTAGCCCATTTCCAGTTTGCCGCCCAGCGCCTTCATCTTTTCTGCGCACGCCTCCCACATCATGCCCGGGCCTCGCCGCGGATAGCGAAACGAATTGATGAGCGTCTTTATGACTTTGCTCCGGTCGCCGTTGTAACGCTGGGGAATAAGCGCATTCTTGATGGCGCTACCGAGTGAAAGTCCTTTGATGCGCTGTGCCGCCCAGTCAGCGGAAATTTCTTTGCAATTCATTCCCCAAACTTTTTCGGTGTAGCTCTTGAAGAATGTATTGAAGAGACGTTTGCCGAATTGGTTGCTGACCCACTCTTCGAAATTGCGCGGATTTCGCACCGGAAAGAGGCGCGCTTTCAGCCAGGAAACAATGCACAGGGCGGACCTGAAGATGCCGAGCTTTAGCAGCGCTTCGAATGGTCTCAACGGATAGGAGAAAAATTTGCCGTCGTAAAAAATGCGCGAGGAACGTGGTCGTACCAGCATGTCATTCGGCAAAATCTCCGTCCACAGATCTTCGACCCCCTTGGATTTGGAAAAGAAACGGTGGCCACCGATATCAAAGTGAAATCCCTTGTAAGTAACAGTGCGCGAAATGCCGCCGACGTAAACGGGATCGGCTTCGAGAACGACGACATCCACGTCTTCCTTCGAAAGAAGATAGCCAGCGGTTAAACCTGCTGGGCCGGCTCCGATGATGGCGACTTTTGTTTTCATCTTCTACTACGCGACCCAGTTGCCCCGAGTGAAATTCCACACGTACCAGCCCTGTACGCATAACCCAGCGGCGCTGAGAAGCGCTACCGCCGCGATGCCGAATGCCCGCACAAGCATCGGCGGCGTGCGAAATTGACGCAGAAAATTCAACAACGCCAGCACGATCAAGGCGTGCACGCAAAACTCGTAGCGGAGCATGCTTTCCATACTCACGCAGGCCACTCCGCTGACCGAGAGGTAATAGATCACGGCCGCGCAGAAATAGATGCCAGCGCGAACTGGCAGGTCCGCCCGCCATCGAATCGTTGGAAGCAGTTCGCAAAGCGCGATGCCGACCAGAAGTACGGCACCGAGCGTCATCGATATTTGGCTCGCTTCGGTCGGATTATTTAGTGCTGGAACGAGCCAGCGATAACTCGAGGGCTTAAACACCGCTAAATAATCGGGAATGATCCCCCAACCAGCCGCCTGCGTGAGCATGTAAATGTCCCAGTGGCCCCAGCGCAGTTGAGAGTAAACGAAAAATCCGATGGCACCGCACGCCGCCACAAATGTCATACCGATCGCCGGCCCGTGTTCGCGAAGCCACCTCCTCGGCTCAATCAAACCGCGCCATCCAGTTTGAAAAAGCGAGCGCACCACTGGAAAAGCCGTACATACGATTCCGACGATCCGCGTCGCGGACATGACGATGCCGTGCGCCGCCGCCAAGATTTTGGCAGACCGCCCTTCCGCCGTGCTCCAGTAGATGAAGCCAAGCAGCGCCATCAAAAACAGCGACTCCGAATAGCCGACGACCAGAAAGAATGCTGCCGGATGGGCAAGGATTAATAATGCGGCGCAAATCTGAAGCGCGGGCGAAACATTCCAGCGCTTGCAAAACAGAAAGAAATAACTCCAGAAACCCCAGGCAGCGAGCTGAGCGGTAATCAGCAGTGCCGCGCCGGCGTCAATGTTGAGTCCGTAGCGAAATAATGCAGCAATCGCAGGATACGCGGGGAAAAATGCAACATTCGACACTTCCATGACCTTGTGATCGATCGGCGGGACAATGGTCTGATAGCCGCGATCGACGATGTTTATGAACCAATAGCTGTCGTGCTGGATCAGACTCTGGTAGCGGTCCGAAAGTGGCCCTTCCGGCGCGAGCAGACCGACCGCCATCGCAAGTTGCACAGCGGTCAGAAGTAATCCGGCGGCCAAAGGCGTGAGGAGCGACCGCGAGCGAATCATGACGTCATGAGCGGGAAAGGTCGAGGAGACAAGAAAGCTCTCGAGATTGCAAGAACTGAAACTTTCGGCAGAGGCAATCTCGGATCGCATTGTTTACGACTGGTAATACGTTGATCTGGGTGGCAGGGTTTGACGGCAGTTGCAGTTCGTTTATTCGCGAGAAGTTGTGCTGTTCCGCTTCCTGCGCTGCGCGCGAAGCGAACTTCGCCACCTCACCGTCTGGCAAGTGGACAAACCGCTACGACCCGGAGATCACAAGCGCGATCTCACCTTTCGGTGGATGGGTCTGATAGTGCGCGAGGAGCTCGCCGGCAGTGCCGCGGCGGAACTCCTCGAATTTTTTTGTCAGCTCTCGGGCGACGCAAAGCTGCCGATCCGGCATCACACCAATGCAGGCGGCAAGTGTCTTGGTTAATCGATAAGGTGACTCGAAAAAGATTGTGGTCTCCTCGCGTTCAGCCGCTGCTCGCAACTCGCGCTCGCGCTGGCCACTTTTGACCGGAAGAAATCCATGGAAAGAAAATTTGTCTGTCGAGAATCCGGAACCAAGAAGTGCGGTCAGAATTGATGATGGCCCGGGGATGATCGTAAATGGGACTTCGCATTGAATGCATTCGCGAACCAGGCGTAATCCCGGATCGGACAGTCCGGGCGTGCCGGCGTCCGTAATCAGCGCAACGTTCTCGCCGCGCATGAGGCGTTCAACAAGTTCCGGCGTGCGCGTGGCTTCGTTATGCTCGTGATAACTGATGAAGGGCTTTTTGATTCCGAGATGCTTGAGTAACATCCCTGAGCGCCGGGTGTCTTCAGCCGCGATCAGATGGACCGATTTCAGTACGTCCAGCGCGCGCAAGGTGATATCGCCCAAGTTGCCAATCGGTGTGGCGACGACGTAAAGCATGTTCGATCATCGCTTCGGAATTCATTCTTCGCCATTCAATAGACGAGCAGACGGAGGTAAGTAATCCTCTTCAGCGCGCCAACACAGAACCGAAACTGCTTCACGAAGCGAATCCAAAGAGGAAAGGAGGCGCCATGAGAAGAAGCATTTATCTACCGGCGGTGGCCGCGCTAGCGTTGGCTGGCTGCGCCGAGGAACCGACGACTGTGACTACGACTACAACGACACAGCAAGTAACAACGACCGGACCAGCCCGAGAAGTCCTGGTAACCCAACCGCCGCCACCGATTCGCGTTGAAGCTCAGACGGTGGCCCCTGGACCAAGATACGTCTGGACGAGCGGCTATTGGCGATGGACCGGAACCAACTATGTGTGGGTGCAAGGGACTTGGGTAGTCCGCCCAACAACAACCGCGGTTTGGGTGGAAGGACATTGGGTGCGTCGCCCTGGCGGTTGGGCATATATTCCAGGCCACTGGCAATAAACAACCGGCAAATCGTTACCAGTGATTAGAAGTTCGTCAGGGCGTCTCACCAGCCGAGAACCTTCGCGAACATCAATGGCGCAACGATTGTGGCATCAGACTCGATAATGAAGCGCGGCGTATCGACGCTGAGTTTTCCCCACGTGATCTTTTCATTGGGCACTGCGCCCGAATACGATCCGAAGCTGGTCGTGGAGTCGCTGATCTGGCAAAAATAACCCCATTCCGGCACAGGCGTGCTGACCACGTCCTGATTTAGCATCGGCACCACGCAAATGGGGAAATCCCCTGCGATGCCGCCGCCAATCTGGAAAAAGCCAATGGAATTTCCCAAAGTCGAATCTTCCCAGCCGGGCACGAAAATCGGAAGGTCCTTGTGCGCGGCGGCGATCATCCAACTGTCGCCCGGGTCGATCTCGTAAAATTTCTTGAGACGGCATTCTTTGAGGATCCTATAAAGAAATTCGTGCGGAAAACCGCGCTCTTTTTTCTTTGCCGCGGCCACCCATTCATCGATGACCACTCGCTCGATTCGGCGAATGGCTTCCTCTTCCGGGATACAAGTATCGGTGACCCGATTTAGATGACGTCCGAGAAGCTCTTCCTCCTGTCGCGGACTAAGCTCGCGATAATTCGGAAGGCGGACGTACTGACTGCGCGCGACCAGATTGAAAAGGTCTTCCTCCAAATTCGCACCGGTGCAGGTGATGGCGTGGACTTTGTCCCGGCGAATCATTTCCGCCAGAGAAACGCCGAGTTCCGCGGTGCTCATGGCGCCCGCGAGCGTGATCATCATTTTTCCGCCGCGATCCAGATGCGCGATATAAGCGTCGGCGGCATCTTTCAGCACCGCCGCGTTGAAATGCCGGAAATGGCGATCAATGAACTCGCTGATGCTGCCCATCTTTACATCATCGACTTTCGCAATCAGTGCTACCCGATTTGATGCAAAACTTCTAGCGTGGCCGTCAAGCCTTAATCGCGTTTTTTTTGCCGAAATTTCTCACGGTACCGCGGCGAGGATCTGCCCCGCCAAAATGTCCGGCATCACACCGAGCAGAAGAACTGCCGCGGCGAGCAGAGAGATTGTCACTTTCGCGAGGCCGTGATGGCTGAACAGCGATGAACGATCAACGCTAGCCTCGGCCCGTTTGTCCACAAAGACGAACTTGAGAACCATCAGGTAATAGTAAAGGGAGATGAAACTGCCAAGGAGCGCGAGTGCCACAAGCCAGAGCAAACCGTGATTTGGGCTAGCGCGTAACGCAACGCTGAACAGATAGAACTTTCCAAAAAATCCGGCGAGCGGCGGAATGCCCGCCAGAGAGAGCATAAAGATTGCCATGCATCCGGCCATGAGCGGCGAACGCGACCACAATCCGGAAAAGTTCGATAAATCGTCGCCGTCGGTTTCGCGCCGCACCAGTCCAACCACGCCGAATGCGCCGACGAGCGTGATGGCGTAAGTGGTAGTGTAAAACAATGCCGCGGAAAAACCGTCGCGCCCACCCGCCACAAGTCCGATCAATGTGTAACCACCGTGCGCGACCGCAGAGTACGCTAGAAGCCTTCGCACGTTCGATTGCGCCAGCGCGACCATATTGCCTATGAGGATCGATAATGCCGCCAGCGCAGCGAGCACGGGTGACCAGCCGGCCGTCATAGCGTGCCAGTCGGCGCTGCCGTGCATCGGAGCGAACCCGACCAGCACGATTTTCCCCAGCACCACGAACGACGCGACCTTTGAACCGGAAGCGATAAACGCCGCGCTCGGAACAGGCGCACCCTGATACGCATCAGGTGCCCAAAGGTGAAATGGCGCGGCGGCGATCTTGAACGCGAAACCGACCAGCGTCATGACGATGCCCACTGCAAGCAGCGGTTGCACTGATGCGGTCGCCAATTTTTCCGAAATCGCAGCGAGACCGGTTGTCCCCGACATGCCGTAGATCAAGCTGATGCCGAAAAGTGTGAAAGCGCTGGACGTGCTGCCAAACAGCAAATATTTCAGGCCCGCTTCCGCCGAACGCACATCGGTCTTGTCGAATGCAGTCATCACATAAAGCGACAACCCGAGCAGTTCGAGTCCGATGAAGATCATGAGTAACTCCTCACTGCCGACGAGCAGCATCAGGCCGACTGTCGCGAACAGAATGAGCGCCAGATATTCGCCTGGATGACGCGGCGGCTTTTGTAAGGTGATCAGGAGGACGGTGAAGAACGCCAACGCGATGCAAATAATTTTGAAAAGGCGCGTGAGCGGGGTAATCACGAGCATTCCGCCGAAAAGGGTCGTGCTCTGCGGCAACACCAAAATCGCGCCGATCGCGATTGCGAGCCCGAGTGCGGCAACAACGGAACAAATGCCCGTCGCGGTAGACGCGTGGCTCAGAGCGTGAGCAGGCTTCGCCGTGGAGATTGTTGCGCTCGATTTCGCATGGCCCGTCACCAATCCAATCGCAAGAACTACAAGCGCAGTTATGACTATGACGATCTCAGGCGAGGCGAGCTTGAGCAGTTCGAGGTAAGACATCGTTCGGTCGCTGAAGCGTTAACTTGTTGGATCGGTGGATTTCATTTCAGAAACCTCATCGCTTCTACTGCGGGCATGATCCGATCGAGCAGCAGCTTGGGGTAAAGTCCAACTGCGAGTGTGGCGAACATAAGCAGGCAAGCGCCGCATTTTTCCGCGGCCGTAATGCTTTGTTGTTCAATCCAATCTGGATCGAGCGCTACTCGGCCCTCCTGTAAATGGACGCCTGCCTCCGCCTCGCCGAAGAATGATTGCTTCAAGGCACGCAACGTGAACGCAGCAACGAGCACCATGCCCGCGCCTGTGATCCAAACCGCGAGCGGATAAGTTTTCCATACGCCGATCAGAATTGTGATCTCGGCCGCGAATCCACTGAAACCAGGTATGCCCATCGACGCGGCTGCCGCGATCACAAACGTGAACGCGGCAAACGGCAGAGCGCGGCTCAGGTTCATACCCGCGAGCGCGTCGAGCTCACGCGTGTGTGTGCGCGGATAGATCATGCGTCCGGCGACTGCAAACAAAAGGGCCGCGATCACGCCATGCGAAAACATTTGCAATATTGCCCCTGAAACGCTCAGCGCCGTTGACGCTGCGAGACCGAGCAACACGAAACCCATGTGGCTGACGCTTGAATAACCAATGACAAATTTCAGATCCCGCTGGCGGAGTGCCACCGCCGCGGCGTAAACAATCCCAACGACCGCGAGAAAGGCGATCCACTTGCTCCACATCTGGAAGCCCTGCGGAAACAAATTCATCGCCACGCGGAGTCCTGCGTAAGAGCCGAGTTTCATCACGATCCCGGCAAGAAGCATGGAACCCGCTGTAGGCGCCGCGACATGACCCGTCGGTGCCCACGTATGCAGCGGCCAGATGCCAGCGAGCACGGCGAAGCCGAGAAACAGCACGGGAAACGCCCACGATTGCAGTTGTGGCGAAAATTGAAATTGCGAGAGCTGATTCAGATCCAGCGATCCGGCAGTTACGTACGCGATAAGGACCCCGATGAATACGAAAATGCCGCCAAAGAATGAATAGAGCGTTAGCTTCATCGCCCCGTATTCCTTGTTGGTGGAGCCGAAGACGGCGATAAGAAAATACTTCGGCACGATCACCAGTTCGTAGAACGCGAAAAACAGAAACAAATCGGCGCTGAGAAAAACTCCGTAGCAGCCAGCCACCACGAGCAGTAACCAGAAAAAGAATTCGTTCTGCCGATCTTCGACGTCCCATGAAAATAACACCGTGCTCACCGCGGAAATACCCGTGACAAGGACCATCGTGAGGCTGACGCCGTCGATCGCCAGGTGGTAATTCATGCCCAACTCGGGCACCCACGGTGCGCGCACGATTGTTGTGAAATGCGCAAGATCGGCAATTGGCGTGCGAACCAATGCGATGAGACCCAGAACCAAACCGGCGATTGTCGTAAGCAGCGCGCTCCAGCGTGCAAACGTGCGCGGCAAAAGGAGCAATAGCACTGCACCACCGAACGTGATGTAAATCGTCCAGGCAATCATGCCCGTTTACGTACCCGGTAACGCGGGGCCGTCTCGCGCACATGAAATCCGATCTCACGCCGAGATTTTTCTGGCGGAGCCGTTAACTGCCGGATCGCCTCGAGGATTGCGGCGATTTCCTCGTCTTGCTTATCAATGCGACGTTCCAGTTCCGAAAACTTTTGGGCAAGTTCAGGATTTGTATTGAGCAGCTGACGCAGCTTCACGAACGCGCGCATGATGGCGATATTCACTCTGATCGCGCGCTCGCTGTTCAAGACGCTCGAGAGCATGGCGATACCCTGCTCTGTGAAAGCATAAGGCCGCGATCGCCGGCGCCCGCCCCAATTTGATATTCCAAATTGGAATTTCAAGTTTGCAAGTTCCTCGGGCTTAAGCTGAAACATGAAATCGGAGGGAAATCGATCAGCATTGCGCTTAACTGCTTTATTTAGGTTGCCCGTAGTCACGCCATATAAAATCGCGAGATCAAAATCGAGCAGCACTTTCTGGCCACGAATCCAGCGGATCGACTGCGCAATCCGCTCGATGGGAATGATTTGTTTGCTCATCGAGTCATGCAAACAGTCGCGCCATTTGAACGACCGTTGTATTGAAAATGTTGAAAATGAATTGCGGTGCGATGCCGATGGCGAACATCAGCAGTGTTACAGGTACCACGACGAATTTTTCGCCCCGTAGAAGATCGGGAAACACGCTGCAACTCTCTGCGAGCGGCCCGCTGAATAGCGATTGCATGGCGCGTACGAAGACGATGGCTGTGACGAGAAGCCCGATTACAGCAATGGCCGCAAACGCCGCTGCGATCGCAAATGAACCTTTGAAAATCAGAAACTCGCCGATGAATCCGTTCAACCCCGGCAAACCTAACGAAGAGAACATCGCGACACTCATCCACCCGCAGAGCAGCGGCGTTCGCTGCATTAGGCCGCCAAAATCATCGATGCCGCGCAAACCCCGCCGCTGTTCAAGTAAACCGGCAAAATAGAAAAGCGTGGCTGCAGTGATTCCGTGGTTGAAAATTTGCATGAAGACGCCGCTCAATGCTGCGTGCGTGTCGATCCTGGCGGCGACGACGGGCGAGGCAGCTACTGCAAAAAGAGCAAGCATGCAGTAACCGAGATGATTGATCGACAAATACGCAATCATCCGTTTCAAGTCCCGCTGCGCCAATGCAGCCAGCGGAGCGAATACAATCGAGCAGATCGCCAACGCAAGGAGCCAAGGACCGATGACCTTGATTTCGTTGGGGAAAAGTGGAAGCAACAGACGCACGAAACCGTAAACGCCCATTTTCGAGAGGACGCCCGTGAGCACCATCGAGACGCCGGTAGGCGCGGTTTGATAGGCGTCGGGCAGCCAGGTGTGAAACGGAAACAGCGGCACCTTTACTGCAAGACCAACAAAGATTCCGGCGAACGTAAGCCACGCCAGTTTACCTGTCAGCAGACCGCTTTTGCCGAAGCCAGCAAGAGCGGCAAAATCGAAAGTGCCTCTCGCCAGATAAATTCCGAGAAACGAAAGCAACATCGCCACGCTGCCGAGAAATGTGTAAAGAAAAAACTTAGTCGCAGCGCGGTCCCGGTTTTGGCCGCCCCAAATTCTGATCAGCAGAAACGCAGGGATCAGGCTCATTTCGTAGAACAGGAACCAGAGAATGAAATTCTGCGCCGTGAACGTGCCGTATAGGGCAGACTGCATTACGAGCATGGTCGCATAGAACGCGCGGCCGTCTGGGGCTGGTTGAGCGAGAAACGCGAAAGGAATAATCAACGATGTGAGCAGGACGAGCAGCAGACTCAGGCCATCGACGCCAAGCAGATATTCAGCGCCGACGGCGGGGATCCATGCGTGGCGTTCGACGAACTGGAGCTCCGCCGCGGTGGTATCAAAATTCCGCCATAATCCTAAAGCGCATACTGCGGAGGTGGCATTGAAGATCAGAGCGATTGGACGGCCGTTCCTCTGCGGCCACAGGCACACCGCAATCGCTCCAATAAGAGGAAGAAGAACAATTGTGGTAATCACGCCAACCATGCGTAGAGAAGGAGCAGCGCGAGCATTCCGATCGCTATCGCGCCGAGGTAAGTTTGGATTTGTCCTGAGTGCGCTGTGGACATCACGCGGCCCAGACCGCGCGCACCGGCGGTCGTCTCGTCGACTCCCGCGTTGATCCCATACTCATCGACGCTCGTTGTAAAAATTCCAAAGAGTTGACCGATTGCGCCGAAGCCGCGCACCAGCCCGTCCCAAAAATAGCGATCCATCCAGTCGGACAACCGTGCGGCCATCCAACTGAAGGCGATCACTGTGCGAGCATAAAGTTCGTCGATCCACATTTTGTTCGCGAGAAATCGAAATAACGCGGGCTGCGCATATTCGAGCGGATCGACCTCAGCTGGGCGACCTCCATCTTGTGTACCCGCCTTGCGATAAATCCAGAAACCGACGCCAACACCTGCGCTAACGAGCGCGAGCGAAACAAACAGCATCGGCTGAATTAAACGCGCGACGTCGACGTACGTAGGTTCGCCGGCTAGATACCCGTGCAGCCACGGCCATGCAGGCGTAAGCACAGCGCTCAACAAAATTGCGCCAAACGCCAACACGATCAGAGGCATCGTCATGACACGTGGACTCTCGTGTGCACGCTCGGCAGCAGCGCGCGGGTTGCCGAAGAAGACGTAGATGATTTGTCGCGTCATGTAGAGCGCGGTGAGAACGACTCCGACCAGAATCAGGTAATAAGGCACATGCGACGGCGGCCAATGCGCTGTGGCATGAAGAATTTCCTCTTTGGTCCAGCCGCCGGAGAAGAAGATCGGCACACCGCTGAGCGCCATCATGCCGACCGCGTACGTCATGAAAGTTACTGGCATGAAACGCCGCAGGCCGCCCATTTTGCGAATATCCTGTTCGCCGTGGCATCCGTGAATCACGGAGCCTGCACCGAGGAACAGGAGGGCTTTGAAAAAACCGTGCGCGAGCAAGTGCATTATCCCAGCAGCAACACCGCCGACCCCAAGCGAGACCATCATCAAACCAAGTTGCGAGACGGTCGAGTAAGCCAGAATGCGCTTGATGTCCGCCTGGGCGATTGCGATGAGCGCTGCCATCAACGCTGTCGTCACTCCGATCCACACAACGACCGTGAGCGACGACGTTACGCCGTTGATTGCGCCCAATGAGAAAAGCGGATAGACGCGTGCTACAAGGAACACCCCGGCGGCAACCATCGTTGCCGCGTGGATAAGTGCGCTGACCGGTGTGGGACCTTCCATCGCGTCCGGCAACCAGACATGCAGCGGGAATTGCCCTGACTTGCCGACGGCGCCGCAGAAAATCAGCAGCGCAATGAACGTGGCGCTCGCACCCAGGAGCGCGAGACCGGCGCTTTCAAGACAACCGTTTCCGCCATCGTAAAAGAGAAGCGTGCCGCTGCGATTGTAAAGCCAGAGCATCCCGAGAAAAAATCCCATGTCACCGATGCGCGTGGTGATGAATGCTTTTTTTGCGGCACCTGCCGCGCTCGGTCGCTCAATCCAGAACCCAATGAGCAAATACGACGCGAGCCCCACTAGTTCCCAAAAAATGAAAAGCAGAAGCAAACTGTTTGCGATAACCAGCCCAAGCATCGCCCCGGAGAAGAACGACATGTACGCGAAGAAACGTGTGAAATTTTTGTCCTCGGCCATGTAACCGACGCTGAAGACGAAAATGCAAAGTCCTACCAGCGAGATCATCACCAGCATTGCCGCCGCAAGCGGATCGAGAACAAATCCTAGACGCAACGTTTGTTCGCCGAACGTGAACCAAGTGAAATTCTGAATGACGCGGAATCCCTGCGTTTGCAGTGTCAGCAAGAATGCCAGGACCGACATTGCGAGTGCGACGACTTGCCCCGTGATCGCGAGCACGACTGCGCTTTTGCGCCGCAGTTTCGACAGACTCAAAATCACCAGCGACGCCGCAAAGGGCACCGCCGGGATCAGCCAAAGATGATCGATAATCCAGCTCATGCGACGATTGCAAGCACGAGCGCGAGTTCAGAATTCATCCTTTTAGCTGGTCGAGTTGATCCACGTTGGTCGTGCGATAATGGCGGTAAACGGCAATCACCATCGCAAGGCCAACAGCGGCCTCGGCGGCGGCGATGGCAATGGAAAAAATTGCGATCATCACGCCGACTGGCTGTTGCGCGGGCGGACTGAAACGCCAGAAAGCAATGAAATTCAAGTTCGCCGCGGTCAACATCATTTCAATGCCGATGAGAATGAAAATGGCGTGGCGCCGACTGAGCGCGGCGAGGAGGCCGATGGAGAACAACGCCGCGGAAACGATGAGGAAAACCTGGAGCGTGAGTGTCATGGTTAAGGCGTTACAAGAGTTAAACGGACTTACATTGTTAAAAAGGAAGTTTGCGGCTGCGCCGATTCAAAGTTGTAACCTTTGTAACTCTTTTAACTTTCTTCATCGCTTCTCCTCCATAACGAGAACCAACGCGCCGATCAGCGCGGCAGTCAGCAGAAGCCCGACGCATTGCAATGGCCAGACGTAACTGGTCATTAACGCCTGGCCGATTCGTTTGACCGTGAGCGCAGGAACGTGCGGAGCGACAATGGAAAGCGATTGCGTCTTCACAATCGACCACGTCAAGCCGCCAAACACAGCGACGGCGATTGCAACGCCGCTCCAATTAAATCCGCGATCTTTTCCAGCATGGCGTCGCGTCAAAAGAATAGTGAAAACAATCAGCACCGCCACCGCGCCGATGTAAATGAAGACCAACGCCAGGCCGACGAACTCCGCGCCGAGTAAAAAGAAGAATGCCGCGATACCAACAAGGGCCACCGCGAAGCTAAGCGCGGCGTGCATTAATTTTCGCAACGTCGCAGCCGCCAGCGCCGCTGCGAGGGTGAAAACGGAAATGATCACGAAGGCGGCGCTGCTCATTCGGCGAAGCGATAAACGCGCGGCGCGAATTTCCTTTTCGTGTCGAGAAGGATCGACAGCGCGGTGTAAACGACGGCAATAACCACCAGCGACCAGAGCCATCCGCGCAGGCCGCGCCCGGCGTAATGCCATACGGCGGCGGCGACAATGCACGTGAACGCCATCGGCAACATGAATTTCCAAGCGAAATTCATCATTTGATCAATGCGCGTGCGCGGGAGCGTGCCGCGGACCCAGATGTAAACGAAAAGCAGCGCGCCAAGCTTTACGAAAAACCAGACGTAGGACGGAATAATTTCAAGTATGCGCGCGGGCGCGTGCCAGCCGCCCAGAAACAAGGTCGTCGCAAGCCCACTGACTGCGAACATTCCGATGTATTCCGCCATGAAAAACGTGGCGTATTTGAATCCGGAATACTCGGTCATGTGTCCGGCGACGATCTCAGATTCGCCTTCCGGGACGTCGAATGGTGTGCGGTTGGATTCCACCAGACCAGAGACAGAAAATAGAATGAACGCCGCCGCGCCCCATGGTGTGAAAGCAAACCAGCGCGGTACCAATCCAAACGTGTAACCAGCCTGCGCAGCGACAATCCGGTCGGGTGTAAGCGAACCGACGACCATCACCACCGGCAGCACACTGATAATCAGCGGCAGCTCGTAGCTGAACATTTGCGCGATCGCGCGCATCGCGCCGAGCATGGAAAATTTATTGTTGCTGCCCCAGCCGGCCATGAAGACTGCGAGTTCCGTTGCCGATCCAACGGCGAAGAAAAAGAGAATGCCACCATCTATAGTGAACGGCGTCATGTTTCGGCCATACGGAATCACGCCCAAGGTGAGGATCGCCACAGCGGCGATGAGAACTGGTGCCAGAAAGTGCACGATCTTGTCCGCGCGCGCCGGCACGATGTCTTCCTTGATCAACATTTTGATGCCATCGGCAATTGGTTGGAACAGACCGAACGGCCCGACCCGATTCGGTCCATAGCGGTTCTGCATTCTTGCGAGAATTTTGCGCTCCAGCACGGAAATGAGCGCGAAAAGCGTGAGGAATACAGCGAGTAGCATGAAAATATTGATCAGAATAGACGCTACCTGGACCACCCAACCGGGCGATCCCGCCAGCCACGACAGCAGCCATTGCTTGGCGTGGACGAAGGCCTGGTCAATAGATTTGCTCATCCCGGGTGAAGAAAACCGTTGATTGCCAGGTTAATCAAGAGAGAACGCGGATGACTTTCGGTTTGAAGCCGGCTCGTAACCGGCCCGGGGCGCAATATTCATCTTTTCGCATAGAGCGGTTTTGGCTTTGCAGGGAGCCTTTGGTGCAGTACCTTTGGCGTCCGCAATGCGAACGCTGGTCTTGTTGCTTGTCGCTCTTTTTGCGAGCGCCGGTTTGATCTGCGGAGAAATAAAGACTCCGGAGAATGCGCCGATTGAAATCACTTCCACCGGGGAGACGACGTATGAAAATGGGCTGGCAACGGCGCACGATAATGTCGCGATTCACATTGGCAATACAGACATCTACGCCGATTACGCACAATACAATTCCACCACGCACGACGTGGAGTTGAGAGGCCACGTGCGAATCTATCGTGATGCGAGCCTCTACGTCACAGACAGCGGCGTTTACAACACCGAAACAAAAAAGATCCGGGCAATAAGTGGCCGCACCGAGTCGCAACCTTATTTTCTCGGGGGCCAGACTGTGAGCTCAATTTCCGAGAATGGGTATCTGATACGAGACGGCACTTTTACCACGCACGATTCGGCGAAGCCTGATTTCCACCTTCACGCGCGAAAGATCCGTATTTACGAGAAGGACCGCGTGATCATGCAGTACGTGACGGCATACATCGGAAACGTGCCGGTTTTTTGGTGGCCGTACCTGTACCAGTCACTCAACGAGGCGTTCAGTTTTACGGTTTCACCGGCGTACTTGAGTTCATGGGGACCGTCGCTCCTCACTCAGGTGACATTCCCAATCACAGACGATATCAAAGGGCGCGTCCGGCTCGATTACTTTGGCCGTCGCGGGCCCGCCATCGGCTTCGATCCCGTTATTGATTATGGGAAGGACGAGAACAGTCAGGCGAGGGTAAAGACCTTTTACATTCAGGATCAAAACCCGAACCTGAATCAAACGGCCGTGCCGCGGAAAGGTGTTCCTACCGGGCGATACCGGCTGAGCCTGGAAGACCGGACCAACTTTACTGATGACATCTACGGTATCGCGAACACAACGAAGCTAAGCGACCAGTACGTGATGCAGGACTTTTACCAGGGCGAGTTTCGGATCGATCCTGTTCCGGACAATGTAGTCGCATTAACGAAAGCGAATCCTTTTTTCACCATCACGGGCATCGAGCGTTTCCAGGCGAACGAGTTTTTCTCTACAACAGAACGTTCGCCGGAAGTGGTATTGGACATTAAGCGCCACGCACTTTTCGGAGGACCTATTTTTTACGAGGGCGAGAGCGGCTTTGCTAATTTGCGGCTACAATTCCCTCAGGGTGCAGGTTTTGAGAACTACGGCACGGATCGCTTCGACACCTTCCATCAACTAACTTATCCAAACACATACTTTGGATGGCTTTCGGTTGTACCACGGGTTGGCTTTCGCGGTACCTATTATGGCAAGACATGGGACTTGGGGTCGACAACCTTTGTGCCGCCATCAAATCCACTCGTGCCTGACTTTATTCTCCCGCCGCCAACTTTGGCTAACCCAGTTCAGTTCGATGGAGACACATTTCGCACGGTTTTTAACACCGGTGCAGAAGCTTCGTTCAAGATCTCGCGTACCTGGGAGAATGTTCAAAGCCGCGCGTTTGGGTTGGATGGACTCATGCACGTTATTCAACCATTCACCAACTTTTCGTACGTGGATGAGAACGGAGCTAATCCGACGGCAATTTTGGGGTTCGATCGGTATCAACCTTCGACCCAGCTCCGGGCGATTGATTTCCCGCAGTTTACGACCATCGACTCGATCGATAATTGGACGGTGTGGCGGGTGGGCGTTCGCAACCGGCTGGAAACGCGGCGCGATGACAAAACGATGACGTGGTTTGAGCTCGACAGCTTCTTTGATGTGAACTTCGACAACCCCTACGACCGTACCGACTACTCAAATTTCTTTAACAACATTCGGTTTACACCTCTCCCGTGGGTCTCGCTTTCAGTCAATTCACAGGTGCCGGCTTTCTCGAAGGGCTTTACCGAAGTGAATACGCTCGCGAGCGTGCAACCGCTAGCCAATCTGCAATTGAGCGTCGGGCATCGCTATTTGAATGACAATCCTTTCTTTCTCAACAGCAGCCTGTTTCTCGTTGGTGGATATTATCGAATCGACGATAACTGGGGTATTGGAGCCCAGGAGCAATATGAAGCCACAACAAGCACGCTCGAGGAACAACGCTACTCCATTTACCGGGACCTCTCCAGCTGGGTGGCCTCCTTCGGCGGCGTCATACGCGACAATAAAGGAGTGAAGGAGTATGGCATTCTGTTTACCGTAACGCTGAAGGCATTCCCGAAGTTTGGATTCGATTTGAACTTTGACCCTACGTCCTCAGGAGAATGAACCAAATTGCGCGAATAATCTCGAGGCCGCAGGATGCGGTGGCCCACTTGTGCTGCTGCTGATTCGCGCAGCATTCTCCAATCATGGATCTTGCAATCATCGGCTCCGGCTACGTTGGCCTCGTGACCGGCGCCTGTTTCGCCGATGTTGGCCATAATGTCATTTGCGTAGATAACGACGCGGAAAAAATCAAACAACTGCAATCCGGTGAAGTGCCGATCTATGAGCCGGGACTTGAGGAAATAATTCATCGGAATGTCTCGGCGCGACGGCTGCGTTTCACCGGCAGTATTCAGGATGGAGTGGACGACTCACAAATTATCTTTATCGCCGTTCCGACTCCACAGCTGCCAGATGGCGATGTCGATCTCAGTTTTCTGGAGAAAGTTGCGCGGGAAATCGCAGGCGTGTTGACCGGTTATCGCGTGATTGTTGACAAGAGCACAGTGCCAGTGAAAACGGGCGAAAAAGTGGCGGAATCAATCAAAAGATATAACCGCCACGGCGCGAACTTCGATGTGGTCAGTAATCCGGAATTTCTGCGCGAAGGCTGTGCGGTAGCCGACCTGATGCATCCAGATCGCATTGTGATCGGAGCGCAAAGCGAACACGCCATCGATCTCATGAAAAAAGTTTATGAGCCATTCATGGCGCCGATACTGGTGACTGATATTAACAGCGCCGAGATCATCAAACATTGCGCGAACTCATTTCTGGCCCTGAAAATTTCCTATATCAACGCGGTCTCGGCGATTTGCGAGGCGAGCGGCGCCGATGTCGAAAAAGTCGCTGACGGAATTGGAATGGATCATCGGATCGGGCGCGATTTTCTTAAGGCGGGAATTGGATACGGCGGTTCCTGTTTTCCCAAAGACATCGCTGCGTTCATTACGATCAGCGAGCGACTTGGCACTCCGTTCAATCTGCTTGAGGAAGTGCAACGCATAAACAATGCTCAAAAAGAGCGTTTTCTGAAGACGATCCGGGAAACGCTGTGGGTGTTGCGGGAAAAGCGGATTGCAGTCTGGGGCCTCACATTCAAACCGGACACAGACGACGTTCGTTCGTCTGTGGCAATCGAGCTGGTGACAAACCTGCTGCGCGAAGGAGCGCACGTGGTTGCCTACGACCCGAAAGGAATGCAAAAAGCACGCGCTATAAAAGCGATCGCGGACACAGAATTTGCTTCGTCGGCTCTCGAAGCGGTGAGCGATGCCGAAGCGCTGATTATCACGACGGAATGGAATGAATTTGCCAACGTGGACCTCGCGGTGGTGAAAGAAAAAATGAGGACGCCGATTGTGTTCGATGGGCGAAACCTGCTTGACCCTGAAACGATGAGGCGATTGGGATTCCATTATCATTCGATCGGGCGCGCGAGGGTGAAGCCGCAGTAACTGCAGGAAATATGGCGCAGCTCTCTGCTCGCCAAATCGCATTGACCGCCCTGCGGCTGTGGCGGGAAGAGAAACGCTTCGCCGATTCCATCATCTCAGAGCTTCTTGCGGAGACCGTGCTTAAGCCTTCCGATCGCGCATTCGCGCTGGAGTTGTTTTACGGCGTCCTGCGCAATCTGACCTTGTTAGATTTTTGGATCCGTCGCCTGCGCGCTTCCCGCGTTGAGAGCGATCTTCGCGACATTCTGCGACTCGGCTTATATCAACTTCTCTTTCTCGAAACTGCCGAACACGCAGCGGTCCATGAAACCGTATCGCTCGCGTCGAAAAAGCAGCGAACGATCATCAATGCCATGCTTCGTGCTGCAACCCGGCGGAGGAGCGAGTTGCTCCCACGCGCCGAAGCGCAGCCCTTGTTCGTTCGAACGTCGCATCCGCAATTTCTAGTCGAGCGCTGGCAACAGCACTTTGGAGCCGAGCACGCGCAAGAGCTGTGTGAATGGAACAATCTTCCTGCGCCAGTTTATGCGCGCATCAATTTGTTGAGAATCGATCGAACAGAATTCCTCCGGACTTATCCCGAATCGCGCCTTGTCCCTGACAACCCGAACTTCGTGAAAGTCAATTCGTTACCCTCCGACGCTTTGGAACGGGGTCATTGTTACGTTCAGGACCCGAGCACCACGATTGCCTGCCAGTTGCTAGACCCAAAACCCGGAGAAAGAATCCTCGATGCGTGCGCAGCGCCGGGCGGGAAAACCGCACTTATCGCGGAACAAGTCAAAAACCGAGCATTCATTGCGGCGTGCGATCGCGAGCAGCGTCGCGTTCGGGCAATGCGTGCTAACTTGCAACGACTCGGTGCTCAGATTGCATTGGTTGAGCAGTGCGATTGGACAAGACAATCGCGATCAATTTTTCAATCGGCTAATGGCGGGTTTGATCGCGTGTTAGTTGACGCTCCATGCAGCAACACAGGCGTGATGCGCCGCCGTGTCGATGTGCGTTGGAGATTAACCCCGGCGGACTTCGGACGCATGCAAGAGCGGCAGATCGCGATCATCCGCGCTGTGCTTCGGTGGTTGAAGCCAGGCGGTGTCGTTGTTTACAGCACATGCAGCCTTGAGCCAGAAGAGAATGAAGAGGTCGTTCGTCGCATCGTCGCTGAAACGCCAGCCCTGCGCTTGGAAGCGCAAAAACATTCCCTGCCCTTTCGCGACGGTTTTGATGGCGCATTCGCGGCGAAACTTGTTCGAAGCACGTAATGCTGTAGCCGCCGCTCTGTGAGCGACGCGCCGGGTATCTGTAAAGCAGGTCAGCGCCGCGCTTCCCACAGGGAAGCGGCTACAGTTGCATCCGGCCGGGCTGGTGGAATGATAAGCGCCTATGCACGACGACCGGTTCGACAAACTCGCAAAACTCCTGGTGGAATACTCCATCCGTCTCAAGCGCAATGAAACGGTCCTGATTGAAGCATTCGATATTCCTGACGAAATGACCGTCGCGCTGATACGCGCCGTGCGGAAAGCGGGCGGGGTGCCGTTTGCGCTGACTTATCAAACCCGCGTAAACCGCGCACTCGCGCTCGAAGCCTCGGATCGGCAGCTAAACCTGATGGCAAGCCACGAGCTGGCGCGTATGAAAAAAATGAATGCCTACATCGCCGTACGCGGCAGCCACAACATCACCGAATTAGCCGATGTCCCGCCAGAGAAGATGAAACTGATCGGCAAAAAGATGCGCCCAGTGCAGGATCAGCGGGTTAGAAAGACAAAATGGGTCGTCTTACGTTGGCCGACGGCGTCAATGGCACAGCTTGCCGGGATGAGCACGGAGGCGTTTGAAGATTTCTATTTCGATGTCTGCACACTGGACTATCGCAAACTGCAGCCTGGCATGAAGGCGCTCCAGCGGTTGATGGAAAAAACCGACCGTGTCGAAATCAAAGGTCCCGGCACTGATCTGCATTTCAGTATCAAGGGAATTCCAGCTGTGATCTGCGGTGGCGATCGCAATATTCCCGATGGCGAAGTTTTCAGCTGCCCGGTGAAAGATTCCGTGGAAGGCCATGTTACGTTTAATGCGCCAAGCATTTATCAGGGAATCGCTTTCAATGGCATCCGTCTCGAATTCAACAGAGGAAAGATCGTCGATGCGACCAGCAACGAGACGAAAAAGCTGAACAAGATTCTCGATTCAGATCCGGGCGCACGTTACATAGGCGAATTTTCGCTGGGCTTTAATCCGCGGGTGCTACAACCGATGCGCGACATCTTGTTCGATGAAAAAATCGCTGGCTCGTTTCATTTCACCCCGGGACAAGCTTACGAAGAGGCAGATAATGGAAACCGGAGCCAGGTTCACTGGGACATGGTCAGCATCCAGCGTCCCGATTACGGCGGCGGCGAAATCTACTTCGACGCCAAATTGATTCGAAAAGATGGCGAGTTTTTGCCTAAGCAGCTGCGCTCGCTGAACTGGAAGTGAAGTGATTGTTCACGCGCCGCTGCATGCGTCTCTTAGGTCACGTGAGACCTGCGGAAATTGAGCGCGCAGAATCCCCTCGTCCACTACGCTCGCTTCGGCCCGCCAAGAAGATTTAGTTGCACCATGGCGATGTCGCCACTCTCGTTAAGCTCGAGATTCGCGATTTCAAACATGGGCGCGCCTTCGGCTGGGCCGGGTCCGGCGCCAGGCAACTGAACAACGACTTGCTTGGAGTTGGAATTTAGGATGACCGATGCAATTTCGAGTGACGGCGAAAACTCGAGCGTGCTGATCTGGAACGGAACCGTGATGAACACAGAGGCACGTCCCTGTGGTGACGGGGTGACTTGGACTGGCGCGGTCTCAGAATTGGGGACCAGTTGCAATCCTGCCACTGCGAATGACGGCATGCCAGTGAGAGTCGGTCTCTGTTGCTGGGAGGGAACCACGCGAATGGTGCCTAGCGCGCCAGCGACAGGCTGAATCTTCATGATTTCGAAGGCGACCTGCAAATTCAACGCAGTCTGAGCGCGCTGAGGCGAAGGCAAACGCATCGTGACGAGCTTCGATATGGGACGCACTTTCAAGACACCCATCTTAAAGCTCGGCGTCAACTGCATGGCGGCGATCTCGAAAGAGAAAGTAAGCTGCACGGATGTTTGCATCGTGGCAGCAGGCGGTTGTGGCTTGGCTACCGGCGTGGCCGGGGCTTTGGTTATTGGAGCGGTTGGAGTTTGGGTTGTTTCTGGCATGGTTGCAGGTGTTGTTGTTTGCGGAAATACAGGCTCAGTGGAAATAGCATTTGGAAAATCAGACACGGACTCGGTAGTCGCTTCGCCCAGTGGAAATTGAGTCGCAGTTGCAATGATCTCGTGAGGTTGCTCTTGCGCGATCGGTTCAACTGCAAATTCTGTTGCCGGTTCTACGGCAGGCCATGCAAATTCTGCGCCCGAAAGCGTCTCCTCACTCGGCTCCTCCGAGGGCAATACGGATTCTTTCGCATCTCCGAAAAATTCGCTCGGTTCCTGCGTGGAGAATGTTACTTCCTCTCCATCTTCCGAGATCTCATCCGGCTTTTGCGGAGTGATCGTAGAAACTTCGGCAAACTCACTGGTTGCTGAAGCTGTAGCCATTTCAGCAGCCTGCAAGATGGCTGGCCGCGAGATCTCCGGTGTTTGTTCGACTACTGTCCCCACAGATTCGAAGTCAGGCTCGGCAACCGGCGCCAATTCGCGGTCAGGCTCGCGACGGGCCGGGGCTCGTGAGGCCTTTGCTCTGCGTTCTTTCAATCGATCAAAAGCGCCGCTCAATTTGCCCGTAGGCACGGCAGTGTGTCGCAACGAAGCCTTCCACGGTTTTAATTGCACCGAAACCTGACGGGGGCCCCCAACAAAGCCGTTGTCTTGCACGCTACTCGTCTGCGCTGGCGCGACTCCCGGGTTGAATACGGCAGCGCCGCCGGCGGTACGCTCTGCGGGAGGCTCAAGCCGCAAGTGACGCGGGACGTTGAAAGCATGTCGGCGAACCACGGGCACGATCACCCAAGCCAGTATGATTATGGCCGCCAACAATAAGCCACCAACAATCGCCAACCTTCGGCTCGCCATGCCTGCAATGGTGGATGACGAGACGTTTGCGGTCGCTGGTCCCACAGCGGATTTCTCCGACGGACTTGTTTGAACAGAGAGCTGCTGATTGTTCTGTTCGTTAGAAGTAGACGGAGCCTGCGGCGTCTCGGCTCCTACAGCTTGCGCCGCAGTTGTCGATTCACCGCCAACCGGGGACGATTCGGATGCCGGTTGTTGTGGGTGCGAGTTGGTTTCCCCAGTTGACTCGCTCGAGGCCGAAGTCGGCTGTCCAGCTGTTGCGTCAGCACTGGCAATCTCCATCCCGGCATTTGGCCCCTTCAAACCTGGGCCCAAGGCCAGCGTTTCACTGTTCGACACTTCGCCTTGTTTGTTTGCAGCAAACACCTTGTCCGGAATAGGACTCGGCTCAACTGCCGGACCGCCCTCCGTCTGGGGCGCAACAACATTTGTTGTGTCGAACGCCAGCGCAGGCGCCGTTGAACCTTCCGGCCTTTGCATCCAACCGACATCATAAAAAGCGTCGGCAAAAACAGTGTTAAGCGCCGGCGAGTAAATCTTGTTAGCCGAACTGGTCCAATCGGCGGCCTTCTCCGGATTGTTATGCTTATACTCCCACGCTGCCTGGGCATAATAAAGCGCCGGCGTATCTCCGGTAAATTGAAACTCCTCCATCATCGCGTGCGCGCGGCTCTCTTTTCCCTCGAGCAAAAGCGTCATGTAAATCTTGAATTTAATAAGCTCCGCCGCCTGATTTTTATCGCCGCCCGGGATTCGATTATTAAGCCCCTCAAAACGCTCTCTCGCCTTTGCGTAGTCCTTCTTCTTAAAGGGGATTTGCGCGAGGTTGTATTGCGCTTCGCGAAGTTTCGGGTCCAGCCGGGCTGCCTTCTTAAATGCAGCTTCGGCTTGGTCAAATTGCTGCTGCTGCATCAGAATCTCGCCGCGTAAATTCAAAGTAGCCGGCTTATTCGGGTCCGCCTGGTCGGCCTCATCGATTAATTTAAGGGCTGTCGCGAAATCACCTTGCCGAAGGGCCTGTTGCGATTGCTCGAATTTCGAACGCGCGGCCGCTTTGGTCTTTTCCGAGCGCTCTGCAGCTGTCATGAGCGGCAATGAAGGTCGCCCTTCGCCAGCCGGCTTTTCCAACCACCCGACTTCATAAAGTGATTCTGCGAAAAGTTTGTTCAGCTGCGGTGAATAATTCTTCTCGGCTGCGCTGATCCAATCTTTGGCTTCGCTTTGATTCTTCTGTTGTAGCGCGACCGCTGCCTTCACATAGTCAACGGCCGGCGTATCGGGCGAAAGCTCCAGCTTGGCCAGCATCGAATCCACCATGTTCCCTTTGCCCTCCTGCAGATACGTCAGAAGAATTTTGTATTGAATCAGCTGCGAAGCTTCTTTTGCCAGATCAGATTCACCACTGGAGAGCAGTTGCTCAAAGCGTTTCCTCGCCTCCGCCCAATCTTTTTTCAGAAACGGTATCTCCGCCAGGTTAAAGCGCGCATTCCAAAACTTCGGATCGATTCGGGCCGCCTCTTGCAATGCTGCTTCCGCTTTGTCGTAATTGCCTTGTCGCATCAGGATGACGCCGCGCAGATTCTTTGACGCGGCAAGATCAGGCTGACGAGCATCAATGGCGTCGAGTTGCTTTAGCGCCTCCGAAAATTTCTTGGCATCAAACGCGCGATACGCCGCGTTGTACATCTCCTCCAACTCGGCTTTGGTCGGGGCGACATTGTCCGCCGCAAATGAATTTGCTGCGAACGAGCCCATTACCAGCGCGGCCACCGCCGTCATCCCCCAGAGTCTCATGCGGTAGCGACTGAAGCTCTGTTCAGCGCGTCTGACAAGTGGAAAGTTGCTCCTCCGAATCGATTTTTCAGCGGCCTTCGGAAAAAGCGCCAACCGCCTTGATCGCCTCATGCTGGCTCAGTCATTGAGATTGGCCACGATCCGTAGACCTTCCAAAGTGAGGTGAGGACGAATCACGCCGATCTCTGGCAAGCGTCCCGCGATCAGGCGCGCGTAGCCGCCTGTCGCTACAACGTAAACCTTCTTGCGTCGAAACTGCTCTGCTCTGATTCGTGCAAGGATTTCCCGAACCAATCCACGATACCCAAACACGGCGCCAGACAGCATCGCCTCGATCGTCGATTTACCTACTGCGCGTCGCGGCTCTTTCAACGAAAGCCTGGGCAGAAGGGCCGTTCGTTGATAAAGAAAGTTCGTCATCGCTTCGAGTCCGGGCGCAATCACGCCGCCGACGTAGGTGCGGCGCTCGGAAACGATATCGAAAGTTACCGCGGTTCCGAAATCCACCACGATCGCGGGAAATCCATAAAGCTCCGCAACTGCCGCAGCGTTCGCCAGCCGGTCTGCGCCAATGGCTTGCGGCTGGGGATAATCAATTCCTACGCCCAGCTTCAGCTTCGAATCCAGCCAAAGCACGTTTGCCTTTTTTTTAGCGGCGTTTGAGATCGCAGAGTTTTTTGCGGGCACCACCGACGAGACGACCACCTTCCGCACCGTTCGTTGTGCAAGAAATCCGACGACCACGCTGCTTGAAAGTTTGCTCGTGGCGATCCGCGCGGGAGCCGAGACTCGCCTTGTCGATGCAAACGCAAACTTTGCATACGAGTTACTGATATCGATCAACAAATAATCGGAGTCACGCGCCACGACTAAGATGCAGACACCGAACGCTAGGCTCAGTCAAGCCATCCGTCGCATGAGCCATTCGTCGCATGCGCGCTTGCGACGCTCCCGCCAACGCGTAGCCTCGATTTGTGAGAAGATTGGTCCATCGCCCGCGCCGCTTGCGGCGCTCTCACGCTCTGCGAAATCTCGTCCGCGAGACACAATTGAGCGTTCACGATCTCATTCTCCCGCTGTTTGTAAGTGAAAAATTGGATCACCGCCGGCCGATCGCCAGCATGCCGGGGGTTTTTCAGTTGTCTGTGAAAGAGATCGCCGATGAAGCGCGCGCCGCTCAGGATCTTGGGCTACAAGCTGTCCTGCTTTTCGGTATTCCCGAACAGAAAGACGAACAGGCGACGGGCGCTTACGCAGAAAATGGGGTTATTCAAAAAGCGCTGCGGGCGATCAAATCAAAATGCCCCGATCTGGTTACCATCACCGACGTCTGCCTGTGCGAATACATGAGCCATGGCCACTGCGGCGTCACTCGGATTGACGGAGATCATTTCCACGTCCTCAACGACGAGAGCGTCGAACTGTTGGTGAAGACGTCGCTTTCTCACGCAGCAGCAGGCGCAGACATGGTTGCGCCGAGCGACATGATGGATGGGCGCATTGGCGCGATTCGCGAGGCGCTCGACTCCGCAGGCTTCGATCAAACGGGGATCATCAGTTACGCCGCCAAATTTGCGTCGGCGTTTTACGGGCCCTTCCGCGAGGCCGCCGAAAGTCCGCCGCAGTTTGGCGATCGTCGTTCTTACCAGATGGATATCGCCAACGCGAATGAAGCGCTGCGCGAGGTAGCCCTGGATATCGATGAAGGAGCCGATATCGTGATGGTTAAACCCGCGTTGCCTTACCTCGATATCTTATGGCGCGTCCATGAGCGCTTTGGAAAACCGACTGCGGTCTATCATGTCAGCGGGGAGTATGCGATGGTCAAAGGCGCTGTCGAGAAAGGACTCTTGGATGAGCGCACCGCAGTCCTCGAGATCATCACTGCGCTCAAACGCGCCGGCGCGGACATTATTGTCACCTATTGGGCACGCGAACTTGCGAAATGGCTGCGGGGATGACAAGCCGCAACGGCGAAACAGATCAACACGCCCGGCTGAAGCGCCTCGCATTTCTGTGGGCGCAGGCACAGGGATTTTCCGTATGCGCAATGGAAGTGGGTTTGCCAAAATGCCGGTATCGGGCCGACGTCGCCGCGTGTCGACCGCAGCCGAAACAGATTGGAACGACTGCGATCTTCGAATGCAAACAAGTGCTTTGCGATTTGCGACGAGACAATTGCCGCACTGATGCGGCGCGGCAGCGACTCGAAGCAATCTGTAAACGTCGCCAAATTCTCGAAACGCGCTTGCGCGTACATTATCCGAGCCTGCGGAGTGCTGATGCGCTCTTCCCCGAATTTGACTCGCAAAGCTTCGCTGCGATCGGTCACCGCGGTTACGCGCGCCTCATACGTGAGCTGCGCACATTGCAAAATCGGCTCTACGATTGCACTAAGTTCGACAAAGTAATTCGCTACCGCTGCGCGAATTTGTTTTTCCTTGTTCTGCCTGAGGAGTTATTCCGCGATCCGGAAATCCCGGTCGGCTGGGGCGCGCTTGTTGAATCCAATGGCGCCCTCACGCTCGCGCGTAAACCAATCTGGCACGAAACTACACAAGAGGATCGCATTCGCCTTTTGCACCGAATCGCCGTGGCCGGAACACGAGCTCAAAATCGAAAACTGCATGATCTCGGCGTCTTCCTGCATTCCGTCTTCGCAGCGGAATTTTGCCGCATCTTTGGCAACATAAATAAAGTGAACAAGATAGTTCGTGTGTGCGGTGTTCGGCGAACCGTCAGGGTTGCGCATCTGCTCGCAATTTCCGTGGTCCGCCGTGACCAAAGCCTTCCCGTCGAGCTCGAGAAGTTTTGAAATGATGCGCGCGCAACATGCGTCCACGGCCTCCACTGCTTTTATGCCCGCTTCGACGACGCCGGTGTGGCCGACCATGTCGGGATTGGCGAAGTTGAGGATGATGAGACCGTAGTTCGCCATGCGCGCAAGCAGTTCATCGGTCACTTCGAAGGCGCTCATCTCCGGTTTCAGGTCGTAGGTGGCGACCTTTGGCGAGGGAATCAGTTTGCGGTCTTCGCCGGGAAACGGTTTCTCGACTCCGCCGTTAAAAAAGTAAGTTACATGCGCGTATTTCTCCGTCTCAGCCATGCGCAGTTGCGATTTGCCGGCCGCGCTCACGACTTTGCCTAGGATATTGGGAAGCTCTTCCGACGGAAAAACAAACGGCGAAGAAAAACGGACATCATATTGGGTAAGGCTCACGAAATGAACTTGCGGCCAAGCCTCGCGGTCAAAGCCATCGAAATCCTTCAGTAGAAACGCTTGTGAGAGCTGGCGCGCGCGATCAGCACGAAAATTGAAAAACAAAACTGAGTCGCCATCGCGCACGCGCTGTTCATTGGCGTGAGAGAAAATCAACGGCGGCATGAATTCATCTGTCTTTCCAAGCGAGTATTGTCGATCTACTGCGGTCGAGGGCGATGAATTGCAGATTTCACCGCGACCAAGAACGATGGCGTCCCACGCTTTTTTCGTGCGGTCCCACCGGCGGTCCCGATCCATCGCGAAATAGCGGCCCACGACTGTGACGAGCCGCCCGCCGCTTTTCTGAAGTTCCTCTTCGCATGTTTTCAAAAAAGCCGCCCCGCCGGTGGGAGAAGTGTCGCGCCCGTCGGTGAACGCGTGGACGAGAATCTCTGTGACGCCTGCTGCGTGCGCCGCGTTCGCCAGCGCGACCATGTGCGAATAATGGCTATGCACACCGCCGTCCGAAACCAGCCCTAACAAATGAAGCCGATGACCACGCGCGCCTGCAAAGGTCTCCTGTAATACTCTGTTGCGCGTTAGTTCACCTTCCTCGATCGCCTTGTTAATTCGCGTCAGGTCTTGATAAACGATTCTACCCGCTCCCAGGTTAAGGTGGCCAACTTCCGAGTTGCCCATCTGGCCAGCGGGGAGCCCGACATCTTCTCCGCTCGCGCTTAGCTTGCCGCACGGATAATCGCGATAGAGTTGGTCGTGAAACGGCGTTCGCGCCAGCAAAGTCGCATCGCCGTTCTCTTCACGCTTTTCTTTCCCGCCCGGATTAATCCCCCAGCCGTCGCGAATGATGAGCATCACCGGGTCAGCCATACATCGCGCACTTTGCCGATGAATGAGAACACGACAAGCGGTTTCACGTGGTTGCGGATTGACAATGCGAAACACGCGCGCCTAGATCGGCTTCGTGAAATGGCGCAATCAGTTGCTGGCGTTTTTTTGTCTCCTCGTCTTTGCCGGACTAGGCGTTCTTTATTTTCAACACTGGGTCTTCCGCAAGCCGTTCGGAATTATCTTGTTTATCGGCGAAGGACTCGCGCCGGGTCGATTGGCCCCGACGCGCGCTTACGCTGGAGGCGCAGGCACACGCCTCAGCCTAGATTCAATGCCTCGTATGGCTTTGCTGACGAATTACTCGAAAGATTTTGCTGCTCCAGATTCGGCGGCTGCCGCCACGGCAATTGCGACCGGTACGAGGGTACCTAACGGCGCAATCGCGGTCAACGGCGATAAAAAACCCATACCGAGCATCATTGAGTTAGCTCGCGAATATGGACGCGCCACTGGCCTGGTGACAGACACAAAATTGACCGATCCGACCAGCGCTGCTTTTTATGCGCATCCGGTCGATCCGAACGATATCGAGAAGATTGCGGCTGAGTTCGTCGATGGAGGAAAGATCGATATCGCGATGGGAGGCGGCGCGTCGCAATTTCTTCCCGCTGCAAAAGGTGGCGAGAGACAGGACAGACGCGATCTTTTGCTCGAGCTCCGCGGCAACGGTTTTGATATCGTTCGTACCCGAGCCGAGCTGGAGGCGATCCCGGCCTGGCGCCGGCCGAAGCTTTTTGGCGCTTTTAACAATGCGGAGCTCGCGTTCGCAAATCAGGTCGAAGAGCGCGGCCAGCAACCGAATCTTTCGGACATGGTGCGGCGAGCGATCCAACTGCTGCAATATAACGCCGGCGGATACCTGCTCGTGGTTGACGCCGGCCTGATGCGGAAAGCGGCGCAAGAAAACAACGCCGAGCGGACGCTCGTGCAAACGCTGGAATTAGATCGCGCAGTCACCCTTGCGCGACGCTACGCGGGACAAAAGTCGACGATCATTGTCTGCGGCGATGTCGCGATTGGTGGAATGAATTTGAATGGTTTCCCATTTCGACAAGACAGCGGCATTGCGTTACTTGGGCTTAATTCTGCGGGCCAGCCCTGGATTACCTGGGCGACCGGCCCGCACGGCATAGGGTCTTACGGCGCAGCGAACGTTCCGAATAGCAAGCAGAATGAACCGCCGGCAGAAAATCTGGAACCGGCCGCACTGTTCACAAAATCGGCGCTACCCACCGTGGACGACGTCGTCGTGTTTGGCAGCGGCCCCGGGACTGATGTGCTTCAAGGGGTGGTCGATAGCACGGCAGTCTTCAAGGTACTTCGCGGTGAGCTCTGAAAGCCAGGCTTCATCGCGCTCACAATTCTGCCCCACAGTCGGCTGGATTCTCAGACATTTCCGACGAACAAATAACTCCAATATTGATTTTCTCGCCGAGTTAAGAGACACTTGGCGCTCAGACCAATGCAGCTCCTCAGCGCATTTTCACGACCGCAGACCGTTCCGGCTGTTCCAGTCACAGCGCCGAAAAAAACGCTTTGGATTCTCAATAGTTGGCGCGACCTGATTCTGTACGTCGGCACACCGCTTTTTCTGTTGCCGATGTTTTTGCTGGCGCAGGCGCGCTGGAGCGCACAAGACATTTACATTTTCGTGGCTGCGTTTGGCGCCATGGGCCATCATCTGCCGGGAATGATCCGCGCGTACGGCGATCGCGCTTTGTTCAGACGTTTTCGCTGGCGCTTCATCTTCGCGCCGATTTTTTTGCTCTCGGTTTGCGTCGCTTTTTACTGGTGGGACCTCAAGGGCATAATTCTGATCGTTTTCTTCTGGGGTGTTTGGCATGGGATGATGCAGACCTACGGTTTCTGTCGAATCTACGACGCGAAAACAGGCTCCTTCGCTGCGCTAACGCGCCGGCTCGACTTCGCGACCTGTGCAATTTGGTTTGCAGCGGCGGTGCTGCTTTCGCCGCAACGCATGGCCGACACGCTCGAAATGTATTACGCCAGTGGCGGATCATTCATTCAGCCCTGGCTCCTGCACAACGCGCAGCAAGTCGTCCTGGCCATCGCCATTGCAGTAGCCGTTTTGTTCCTGTTCAATTTCTCCCGGATGTGGGCGGAAGGAAAACGCCCCAATCCGGTGAAGCTGGCGCTGCTGGTCACGAGCATTGTTTTCTGGTGGTATTGCAATAACGGCGTCACCAACATTCTTGCGGGCATCGCGCTGTTCGAAGTGTTTCACGATGTGCAGTACCTTTCGCTGGTCTGGATTTACAATCGCAGCCGCGTGGAAAAAGACAGCTCGATCGGCGGCTTCATGCGGTTTGTTTTTCGCCGGAGCGGTTCGTTGATTGGGCTCTACATCGGGCTGGTTTTTGCCTACGGTTCCCTTGGCTATTTCAATACCCGTCTCGAAGTCGAGACGATAAAGCGTGTGCTCACCGGCGTAGTGGCGGCGTCGGGTCTTCTTCATTTTTACGGATTCATCTGGAAAGTGCGCGATCGCTCCACGCGCGAGCATCTCGGTTTGGCCGGAGGAACCGCAACTGCGACATCACGCGAATTTCTGCCTGGTTGGGTGCTGCATGGATTAAAATGGGTAGCGGTATTTGTGATTCCACTCGGTGCGCTTTGGATTGGGCAAACGTGGAGCAAAACGCCGGAAGTGGAACGAGAAGCATGGATCGCGTCCGATTTGCCGAATAGTGCCCGCGCCCATTGGAAGTATGGCTTTAGCTTGCACAACGCGGATCGTCTCGATGACGCAGCAGAGCAATACCGCATTGCGCTCCATCTCGATCCGAATCAGAAGGAAGTGCATTTTGGCCTTGGCCAGGTTCTGGCCGCGCAATCGCAATTGAGTGAAGGACGCACCGAACTGGAGGAAGCTTTGCGCAGCGATCCGCGCAACGGCGAAGTTCATTCCGAATATGGATGCGTTCTGGAACGCCTCGGCCAGAAAGACGAAGCCGGCGCCGAACACGCAACCGCCACGCGGCTGGCGCCGAAATCCGGGCGGGTTCATTATGAATACGCGATGTTCCTTTTCCGGGACGGCAAGATGGATCAAGCGATCCCGGAATTTCAAGCCGCACTCAAACACAACCCGAACCACCCCGAAGCGCATTATCATCTCGGCAGAGCGCTCTTTGTGAAAGGCGACTTTGAAGGCGCTAGAATTCATTATGTGGAAACTGCGCGCCTCGATCCCAAGGCGCCGGTTCACAACGGCCTGGGCGCTGTTTATTTCCGATTGGGGCAAACTTCGGAAGCGATTGCCCAGTTTAAGGAAGCGCTGCGTTTACATCCTGATGACGCAGAAGCCGCGGAAAACCTTCGCTTCGCGCTGCCCACGGGCACACCCAGCGATTCCGCGCCGCGCTGAAACCGATCATCGCCTACTTGTCATGTCGAGCCGCGAAATGACAACAAAGCGATCCTTCCGCCCGCCGCCTTGCTCCGGCCGCAATGGGTCACTCCGGCCGCAATGAGCCAATTAGTGGCCTATCACGCGAACAGACGGGTCCTGCCGCAATATGTCCGCCGCTGTACCGCGGCCTGTCTGGTTGATCTGACGCCGATCCCATTCGGATAACGCACTAAAGCTTGGCGTCCCGATTGGGCTGATCTTGATTTTCTGCG
>WNGR01001016.1_pt1 | contig 31517 bp, 24 predicted proteins | sample 5407581 | NCBI WGS metagenome assembly WNGR01 (sample SAMN13153383, study PRJNA577476) | soil metagenome | isolation source: 80 cm soil or saprolite under Garry oak tree replicate 2 | place: USA:California | collected 2016-06-15
CTTCATGAGATGGGCATTCGGATCAACCAGAAGCCCCCCGACGTGGTCATCACTAGGAGCAACAAGGGTGGCCTTGCGCTGACCACGAGCGTCAAACTTACCAAGCTCACTCCAGCAACCGTCAAGGGAATAGTTCAGGAGTACGGGGTCAGTAATGGCGGCATTTTGATGCGAGACGACATCACTGACGATCAGCTGATCGACGTCCTGACTGGGAACAGAGTATACGCTCGCGCTCTCGTCGTCCTGAACAAGGTGGACTTGGTTAACGAGCAGTACCTGGCCGCCGCGAAGAAACAAATCGGCAGCAATTTTGTGCCCATATCCGCAGAGAAGGGCCTGAACATGGACCTCCTTACTGAGCGGATCTGGGAGACCCTCGATTTCATCCGGATTTACCTCAAGCGTCCCGACGGAGAACCAGATTTCGAGAAGCCGCTGATTCTCCCTAGTGGGTCAACTCTCAGAGACGTCTGCAAGAAGATTCATCCAAGGTTCAGCGAAGGCGCAAAATATGCTCTCGTGTCTGGTGTCAGTGTAAAGTATGCTGGACAAAGGGTCGGACTGGACCACATCCCAGTGGACAAGGACATTGTGACGATCATGAGGTAGCCGATAGCTCCGGGAGGTTGTGACTCCTTCGAGTCCAGAGATTCTTATTATTCGACGTGTTCTGAGGCGAAATTCCAATGCCGACGTTTCTCAAAAGAGCCGCTTTGGGTCATGAGCATCAACTGCTTTTTGACTTTCTGGGCTGGTAACGGGTTTGGTAACCGTGGATGGTAACAGTGAGGGCTCCTTGTCGGGCAGCCGGCTCGGCATGTGCGAGGGAGGATGCTGGTGTGGTTTGTTGATCAGAGCGTAGCTTCGCCGGGCTTGAATCTGAGACGGGTTGTCCACCCTGGTGTCTGATGCTGTGGAAGAGTTCCTTCTTTCCGTGGCCGCTCGTTGAATGAGCCGTTTCTTGGGCGTCGTTGGTATTTTCCATATTGCTGGATGAGAATTCTTGTGAAGATGACCTGCATTGTGAACGCAAGATAGCACAAGTGATCCTTCAGGGGATAAGCTTACAAGGCAAATTTTCGAACAACTTCTACCGTAATCAGGAAGTTATGGTTCTTGATGGATAGAACACTTCCATTGTTCAAACTTCTGACCGTATTCTTGCTCGCGTTTTCATTGGCAAGTGTTACGGGCCTAAAGTCCAGCCACTTCCAACTCCCCTCAATCCAACCGGCCCACGCCATCACTCAGACGCCCTGCCACGTTTCGCTCAGCCCGGGTTGCTCCGACTACTGGGTACCTGCAGGGGCTGCCGAGGACATTTTCCAGGCCACGATCTTCACTGACGAGGCAAGCGAGTTCACCAACGTACAGTCAACCACGCCGAACATCGACTTCACGGACTCCCCACTAACCCCTGATCTAACCGGTCCGTTCACAACCAGCAGCAACTTCCAGATCACTTCGACGATAAGCGAAGCAGGCTACTATGAGGTCCAGTTCATGCTTGCAGCAAATTTCTGGGGCTGCAGTATGAACTTCGGCAACTCGACATGTGGCGTCCAGATCCGCCAGGGTATAGCCCACATGATCGACACCGCAAAGTTTGCCGCCAACGAGCCTAGCATTGCAGGTCAAGCAATAGCTCTCGATGATCCAGTGCCGTCAAAAAATGTTGGCGAGCTCTCCACAGCTAACCCGTGTGCCTGGGACGCCTCGTTTCCCGAAGGTGGGACAAACTGTATCGTCGGAGCGCCCGGTGGAACGGCCTACCACTTGGCCAACGCCACGGGAGCTGACGGGTTTCCCTGGCTTCGGGCGCCTGGTAGTCTTGATCTGAATGCTGCTGCACGGCACTTTGTTAACGCCGGCGTGGCTACGGGTTTCAACCAGACTACCTCAGTCCTTACAGGCATTGCTTCCACCGCCTTGTCCAATCCAGTATCGTTCTTGAATTGGCTCGGGCAAACTACCGCACAGTTAAATCTGCACAACGGGTTATCAGCTCAGATCTGCTATCTCTTCACTGGTTCCTATACTTCATCCTGCGGCTATCTAATCAGTCACGTCGGTGCGCCACCGACCTACTTCGTAGGCTTCAACACTTCCACCACCACAACAATCAGCCAAACTTGGGGAATGTACATTGCATCGTATCAGAGTCCTAGTGGCCCTTCTCCATTCGACCATTCACTCTACTTCCAGTACAACAGCCAGTTCGTCTCAGGGATTCCATCGATCAAGTCTCCAACTGGTCTATGCTCTTCAGCTTCTGTTCCGACGGTGAATGCTGCTGACTACATGTACCTCTGCGACCCGGTCTACGATAGTCTCACGAGTCAGATGGAGTCTGCCTCATCTCTCTCTTCGGCGCTCAGTCTTGGTCAGCAAGCTGAGGGCCGATTCGGAGCCCACGCGTACACCGTACCCATATTCGAGCTGAATGTCCAGTTCGGCTATCTCAACAATGGCTGGACTAGGGTCATCAACAATGTCGGCACGGGTCTGCCCAACTACTTCACCTGGCTAAACGCATGGAATCCAAACCCGGTCCAACCAGGCACGATTCGCCAAGGATTCAAGCAATCCACGACCTCTGTCAGTCCCTTCATCGTTGACAATCCGTGGAACCAATACATTGTCTCCAACATCTACGATCCTCTGACAGTAACCAACCCGCTCTCTGGCGGACAGTTCCTCTACTGGAGTGCAATAAGCATTCAACAACTATCGAATAGCGGACTAACCTACACTCCGCCAGCCGGTACCACACAATCATTCCGTGTTACTCTACGAAGCGACATGTTCTTCCAGGACGGTAGGAAGGTCACGTCTTTCGATGTGGCTTTCAGCTATCTAGCCCTGAAGGGCACAGGCGCTTTCGTGAGTGGGGGCGCTGCTCCGATGACCGGTGTGACCATTCTGGGTCCCACCCAGTTCGACATTGGTGTGAGCAATGTGGGACCTTTTACGCTGTCCTCTTTGACTAGCCTCCCCATCCTGCCTGGTGCATACTGGACCAATGCTGGATCCTCGTCTTGGCTCAGCACGATCAGTGCGTGTACCGTGACTAACGCTGCCTGTTATCCTGCCCAGTACACTATTGGCTCACCTTCGACCACTACCAATTGTGCTCTCATCTGCGCCTTCCCAGCGACAAACATGAACGTTAACGTTGCACAGACGAGCGCGTCTTATGATCCGATCGTCAATCACAGCCTTGTCGGCTCAGGACCCTGGGAGTGTGGCCCAGTAACAAGCTCGGGCAGCAGTACTAGTTGCTCCTCGTCTGGGGCCGAGAGTCCTCCGGTAGGAGGCAGTTATACTCTTACCCGTTTCGGGGAGGGTCTAGCCCCCGCGTCGAGCATAAGCGGAGACTACTTCCGGAGCAACGGGAACCTGGCGCTCTGGATCTGGTCTGGGCCGGTTAGTTTTACTCAAGGATTTCTCAATTTCAGTATCCTATCCGCGTGTTTCGGAACCACCTCGCCGAACTGTAGCCACTGGATGATGGGCATCGGCGGTTGCGGCGGCACCATGACCAACTCTTGCCCGATCGGCCTAGAACAGATATCAATTGTAAACCGGTTCATCGGCGTCAACTGGATCGCCCCCTTCGACTGGCATACGAGCCCGCCCTTCGGCATCATTCCGTTGAATGCGGTACTGTACGAGAATACTCTAACGCTCAACCCGGCGAGTGTTGCAAGTTGTGCGACTCCGTATCCTGCTGGAGGATATGACTGCTAGAAATGAAGACGCCACTATCTGATCGACAACTCAGCACAGATAGTTTTGCAACTCAACAGTTCTGCGATGAGCCGGAGAGGAATAGCCGGGCTCGCGGTTGGACAAACCTGCATAACATTGCAGGAACGAGTAGAGGTTTCTTCACAATTCTCAAACTATTAGTTATCTTCAGCGTCGCGTTTTCCCTGGCCAGCCTGCCAGGCTCGCTATCGGCCGGGCTTCACTTTCCATCAGTTCAGCTTGGGCACGCGCTAAACGCCCCATGTCCAGTAAACGTGTTCTCCTGTTCCAACTACTGGATGCCCGCAGGTTCCGCGATGGACACTGAGAGCGTTCAAATCTTCACAGACTCAACGGGGGAGTTCACGAACATTCAGTCGGCCACTCCGAGCATTGATTTGACCGATGCTCCCTTATCACCCATCATAATTCCCACCCTAGAGCCTAGTCCGAACTTCTACGTGACCTCTGCGATCTCCGAGCACGCCTACTACGACATTCAATTCTTGCAAGTCAACAACTTCTGGGGATGCAGCTTCAACTTTGGAAACTCGACCTGCGGAGTACAGATCCGCCAGGGTATAGCCCACATGATCGACAGATCAGCGTTCGTGGCAAATGATCCGATTCTTGCAGGTGTAGCAACTGCGATCGACAACCCTGTATCTCCTAACAATGGAGGGCTTCCCGCACCGAATCCATGTGCATGGGACACGTCCTTCTCAGAGTCGGGCTCAAGCTGTATTGTTGGTGCTACCGGCGGAACAGCGTATCGCCTGGGAAGTGCCGCTGGAGCGAACAGCATAGCCTGGCTCCAGGCACCTGGTAGCAAGGACCTAGATGCGGCGGCGGCCCACCTCGTCGTTGCTGGTATTGCGACTGGCTGCGATGGTGGTACCGGTACGGCCAGCTGTATCTCCTCCACTGACTCTAGACTCTCGGGCATCAGTTCAACCGCATTGAGCAACCCGGTCAACTTCTTCATTAGAAACGACGATACGGCCAGGCTTGATCTGGGGAACAGTCTTTCAGAGCAGATCTGCTATCTCTTCACCGGGTCGTACACCATTCCGTGTCCATATCTGACTATTACTCACGGACCTATCACGGCGTTCCCGGGATATTGTACCGGCTGCTGCGGTCCCGGTACTGTCACATGTACCACGACTGTGAATCTTGACTGGGGAATGTACACCGGCGCTTTTTCTGATGTTTATCCTTTTGATGCCAGCCTCTACTTCAACTACAACAGCCGGTTCGTCTCAGGCATCCCAGCCATAATCGCGCCGAACGGTCCCTGCTCGGCCGCGGCAACGCCCAGCTCGACCGCAGCCAACTACATGTATCTCTGCAGCCCCACCTATGACAGCATCAGCAGCCAGATGGAATTCGCGAACTGTCTGACTGTCACCGGTGATCCTGTTGTCGGTTCTACCAGCAACATTTCGACAGGAACCTGTTCTTCTGGTGGATTATCAGCCGTCGGTGCAGGCGTCCAGGCAGAGGACGATTATGGGAAAGGCGCTTACAGTATTCCAGTCTTTGACAGGACGGGCGACCAGTTCGGATACCTTAGCAACTGGCAAAACGTGATCAATGGCGACGGCGTAGGCATTCCCAACTTTTTCACGTGGCTAGACGCCTATAGTCCGAACCCTGCAGTTGCAGGCACCGTCAGGCAGGGCTTCTCCGAGTCACCACGAAGTCTTAGCCCCTACATTGCTGAAACAAATCACGACTTCTACATCGTCCAGAACATCTATGACAGTCTGATGGTCCCGAACCCGCTCTCAAATGGTCAGCTCATGGACTGGATGACCGTTTCTGTCAACGCTAATCCGTTCAAGAACGGATCACTCACTTATGTTCCTCCTCCAGGCACGCAAGATACATTCCGCTTCACACTCCGATCAGATATGTTCTTCCAGGATGGAAGGAAGGTCACATCATTCGACGTAGCATTCTCGTATCTATCACTGATGGCAGCGGGCGCTTATCAGAGCGCTGGTCTGGCCCCGATTACCGGCATTACGATATTGAGTTCCAGCCAGCTTGACATAAACCTCAGCAGCGTGGGGCCTTTCACTCTGAATTCTCTAACATCGCCCACTGTCATGCCGGGCCGCTACTGGACTAATGCTGGCGCAGCCAGCTGGGACGCAGGGGTCACCACGTGCACCACAATTGGAGCCGCGTGCTATCCTGCACAATACACTCTGACCACACGAGCGGGTCCCGTGGCTTGCACGTACACATGCACATTTCCGGCTACAAACATGAATCCCAATCCCTCACAGATCTCAGGGTCCTATGACCCGATCGCCGCTGGTGTCTTGATAGGCTCTGGTCCGTGGGAGTGTAAGGGCAGCAATGGTCTAGGCTCCGGTTGTGTCTCTATTGCCTGTCCGCCGGGACCCTGTCCCAACAGCTACACGCTCACGCGATTCGGCAAAGGAGTGGCACCTGCTTCAAGCATCAGCAGCATCTACTTCCGTAGCGGCGGTAACCTTGCACTCTGGACATGGTCCTTGGACACGGGTGACGCTACTCATGATTTTCTAAACTATAGCATCATCGCCATATGTTTTGGAACCACTTCTCCAAACTGCAGCCACTGGATGATGGGCATTGGAGGCTGCGGAGGAACTCTGACCAGTCCGTGCACGATCGGATTGCAACAGGTCGCTATCGTCAACCGTTTTGTCGGCTTGAACTGGGTAGCACCCTACAACTGGCAATCATCACCGCCCGCGGGAATAATCCCGTTTGCTCCCGTCATCCATGAGGGAGGGTACACTCTGAACCCAGCGAGCACGGTGGGGTGCACGTCACCATTTCCGAGCGGAGGATATGACTGCTGACGAAATCATCAAGTTACAGTCGAGCGTTGGACCCTCCTAAAATCTCGCCAGTCAAAGTTGTCGTCACATTCCTCACAATCTTCTCCCTAGCTTTGCTTTTTGGGCCAGGAAGAGTGTCAAGCGATCTCAGTTCTCCACTCTTACCGCTGGCAACACCTCAAGTCGGCCCATGCGGCCCGGGGCCCGGCGCATGTGCTTGTCTCAATGCCCAGGGCGCCGCCGGATATTGCTGGCTTCCAGCTGGACCCAGCATGGACACAGAACTCGCCACCATCTACACTGACCAGACCTCTGAATTCGCCGATATACAATCAAGGACTCCCCACATCGACCTTACCGACTCTCCCCTTCCGCCCAGCTTGATCTACACCTTCACAAATAGCACTCAGCTGGGAATAACCTCGAGCATTGCCGATCATGGCTACATGGAAATCGAGTTCGATCTGGCTGGCAATTTTTGGGGAATAAACTTCAACTTCGGTAACAACCTGAATGGCGCTCAGATTCGTCAGGGCATCGCTCATCTTATTGACAAGGCCAGTTTCGCGACTTACGAACCCTCAATCTCTGGACAAGCAACTCCTATCGACAACCCGCTTCCCACAAGCAACGGGGGTCTCCCAACACCGAACCCGTGCGCCTGGGACTCGAACTTTTCCGAATCAGGTTCCACGTGTTCCGTAGGCTCACCTGGAGGCACTGCGTATCGCTTGCATGCTGCCGCGGGCGCTAACGGTATCCTCTGGCTTCAGGCGCCGGGAAGCGTTGACCTCAACGCCGCTGCTCAACACTTCGTCAACGCTGGTGTTGCGACTGGATTCAACAATTCTACGAGCGTACTGACGGGCATCAGCTCCGCCGCCGCTACCAATCCTATCAACTTTTTCATTAGGAATGACGATCCGGCACGGCTCGACTTTGGCAACAGTCTTGCGGAGCAGATCTGCTATCTCTTTACGGGATCCTACTCGACTCCTTGTACGTATCTGACGGTGACTCGTGGACCCGCTTCGGCCTTTGGCTTCTGCATTGATCCATTTCCGTGTCCTCGCACCTGGGGAATGTACACTGCGGCATTTTCTAACGTGTACCCGTTTGACTCGAGTCTCTATTACGCCTACAATAGCAGGTTCGTATCCGGCGCTCCTTCCATCCAACCGCCAAACGGACCATGTTCGAGCCAATCGGTCCCGACTCAAAGCCCCTCCAATTTCATCTATCTCTGCAGTCCCAACTACGACAATATCAGTTCCCAGATGGAGCTCTCCTCTTGTCTGTCGGCTGCTGGAGATCCGTCGGCCGGTCAGACTGCTAATGGTCCAGGTGCCAACTGTCCAAACACCAGCCAACTCTCTGCCATCAGCGCTGGAGTACAAGCAGAGGACACCTTCGGCAAGGGAGCGTACACTATACCAGTCTATGAACTGAACACCCAGTTCGGCTATCTAAACAACGGCTGGACCGGACTCATTAACGACGACGGTCTCGGCCTGCCCAATCCCTTCACATGGCTCAACGCATGGAATCCGAATCCCGTTTTGCCCGGGACTGTTCGGCAAGGCTTCAGGCAGACCACGAGCTCAGTCAGTCCCTATGTTGCAAGCACCATCTGGGATGGCTATTTGGTCACCGGCGTGTACGATTCGTTAACGGTCCCGAACCCGCTATCCAGCGGCCAGATGATATATTCGGCGGCTCTCAACATACAACGACTTCCGAACAGCGCCCTGACGTACACTCCTCCCCTCAAAACAAACTCGACATACCGGGTCACACTAAGAAGCGATCTATTCTTCCAAGATGGAAGGAAGGTCACCTCGTTTGATGTCGCTTTCAGCTATCTCTCCTTAAAGGGCGCAGGCGCTATCGCAGGCGGCGGTGCCGCCCCAATGACCGGCGTGACCATTCTGGGTCCCAGCCAGTTCGACATCAACCTTAACGCCGTCGGACCCTTTACACTCCAATCTCTAACCAGCCTTCCGATTCTGCCTGGAGCATATTGGACTAATGCTGGTTCCTCAGCATGGAACAGCGCAGTGAGCACCTGCACCGTGACTGGCGCTGCCTGCTATCCTGCACAATACACCATCAACACCACAACTCCAACACAGACCGTCTGTGCTTTGACATGTGTCTTCCCAACTGCTGACATGAACGTCAACGTGGCCCAGACCGGCGCCTCCTACGACCCGATTGCTAACCACAGCCTTGTCGGCTCAGGTGGATGGCAGTGTGGTACAGGAGCCACTCTCGGGTATGGATGCTCTTCGTCCAACGTCCAGAACCCTCCGGTGGGAGGAAGCTATACTCTAACCCGTTTCGGCAAGGGCCTTGCCCCTGCGTCGAGCATTAGCGGAATCTACTCTCATAGCTCAGGCAATCTCGCGCTATACATCTGGTCGCAGGACAACGGAGACTTTACACACGACTTTTTGAACTTCGCCGTCGTAGCATCTTGCTTCGGTCAACCAGTGACTTCATCAGCGCCTTGTGCCCACTATCAGCAGGGCATAGGGGCTAACGGCGGACCTATTCCTGTAGGTCTGACCCAGATTGCAATAGTCAACCGGTTCGTGGGACTGAACTGGGTCGGACCATACAACTGGGCAACCGCGCCACCAACTGGTATTGGATCATTGCCGCCGGTGTTGCATGAGGGATCGTTGACACTCAACCCGTCGAGCATCGCCGGCTGCAGCTCGCCGTATCCAACCGGAGGATATGACTGCTGAAATCAGTATCACTGGGGATGAGCTTACGAGACAATTTTTCGAACAACTTCCAAGAATATCATGGAGCAATGATTCTTGACGACTAGAACGTTGCCGTTTCTCAAACTCTTAACCGTCTTCCTGGTTGCGTTTTCATTGGCAAGCCTTTCAGGCCCAATGTCCAGCAACTTCCACCTTCCATCCATTCAACCGGCCCAGGCCATAGTGCCGCTCTGCTTAGCCGTACAATGCGGTCACTGCGACGTCACGATCGGACTCTACTGTAACGGGTACTGGGTGCCTGGAGGCGCTTCCGAGGATACTTTCCAGGCCACGATCTTCACTGATGAGGCCAGCGAGTTCACCAACATACAGTCGACCACTCCGAACATCGACTTCACCGACTGGCCACTAACCCCTGACTTGATAACCCTGTTCAACACCAGCCCCAACTTCCAGATCACCTCGACCATATCTGAAGCCGGCTATTACGAGATCCAGTTCATGCTCGCCGCCAATTTCTGGGGTTGCAGTATGAACTTCGGCAACTCCACATGCGGAGTCAACATACGTCAGGGGATCGCCCACATGATCGACACTGCAAAGTTCGCTGCTAACGAACCGAGCATAGCTGGCCAAGCCGTAGCGCTTGACTCGCCCAATCCGTCCGACAATGTCGGTGGGCTTCCTGCCGTCAACCCCTGCAACTGGGATTCTATGTTTCCAGAGAACTACTCGAACTGTAGCACTCCGCCGTCTGATGGTCTAGCGTACCACTTGGGTACTGCTGCCGGTGCTGGAGGTTTTGTCTGGAACCAGGCTCCCGGTAGCGCTGACCTGGATGCGGCTGCTGCCCACTTTGTCGCTGCGGGTATCGCAACCGGCTGTGACGGTGGAACAAGCACTGCAAGTTGCATTTCATCAACAGACTCTCGGCTCTCAGGTATTAGCTCAGCTGCTCTGTCCAACCCAGTCAACTTCTTCCGTGAACAAGGCAATGTTGCGCGGCTCGACTTGGGCAATAGTGTTGCTGGTCAGATCTGCTACATGTTCACGGGCTCCAACACGGTGCCATGTGGATACTTGACTCTCGCGTGTGGACTCTGTAATCAGTTTCCGGGTGTCTTTACCTCAACAACTAGCGTCAGTCTCAGCTGGGGAATGTACACTGCCGCTTTTGCGAGTCCCGTGGGACCATTGCCATTCGATCATTCTCTCTATTTCCAGTATAACAGCCGGTTCGTCTCGGGCGTTCCCTCGATTCAACCTCCTAACGGGCCGTGTTCCTCTTCGGCTGTTCCGACTGCGAATGCCCCGGACTACATGTATCTCTGTGATCCGATCTATGATAGTCTGACCGGCTCGATCGAGTCAGCCTCATCTATCTCGTCAGCCGTCAACTTCGGTGAACAGGCCGAAGAAAGATTCGGCGCCCACGCATATACGATGCCAATCTTCGAACAGAACTCCCAGTTCGGCTATCTCAACAACGGCTGGATTCGTGCTGACAACAATGCTGGCTCGGGTCTACCCAACTACTTCACGTGGCTCAATGCTTGGAATCCAACTCCAGCCCTTCCGGGAACGATTCGCCAGGGCTTCAAACAGACCACAAGTTCGGTCAGTCCATTCGTCGTCAACAGTCAATGGGACGCCTACATTGTCGGAAACATCTACGACAGTCTAGCAGTAGAGAACCCAACGTCCGGTGGTCAGTTGATCTACTGGATGGCTTTGGGCGTCAACCAGCTTTCAAACAGCGGCTTGACCTACACTCCACCAGCGGGTACAACGCAGGCGTTCCGGTTCACTCTCAGAAGCGACATGTTCTTCCAGGACGGTAGGAAAGTCACGTCTTTCGATGTGGCTTTCAGCTATCTAGCCCTGAAGGGTACGGGCGCTTTTGCGGGAGGCGGTGCTACTCCAATGACCGGTGTAACCATTCTCAGTCCCAGCCAGCTCGACATCAACCTAGGTGCATTCGGACTCTTCACGCTCCTCTCTCTCACAACCGTCCCCATTCTTCCGGGAGCATACTGGACGAACGCCGGGTCTTCAGCATGGAATAATGCCATCATGGCATGCGCGATCACCAACGCGCCATGCTATCCTGCCCAGTACACTATCAACAGTGCAAATCCGACCACGACTAGTTGCGCTCTCAACTGCACCTTCTCTGCGGCCGACATGAACGTTAACACGGCCCAGATTGGGGCCTTCTACGATCCGATCGCCAACCACACTCTGGTGGGATCAGGCCCGTGGGAATGCGGTCCACTGACAAGTTCTGGTATCAGTACAAGTTGCTCCTCTTCTGGGACTGAGAATCCGCCCGTTGGAGGAAGCTACGCTCTGACCAGGTTTGGGAAGGGGCTCTCCCCCGCTTCTAGCATTAGCGGTTCCTACTTCCGCAGCAGCGGCAGCCTTGCTCTCTATCTATGGTCGCAGGATACTGGTGATGTTACTCACGACTTTTTGAACTTCAGCGGCGTCGCCAGCTGCTTCGGTGCTCCAGTAGCATCAACTGGATCCTGCGCTCACTTCCAGCAAGGCATCGGTGCTAACGGTGGACCAGTATCGGTTGGTCTAGCACAGGTTGCAATCGTCAACCGGTTCGTGGGAAACAACTGGGTAGCACCATTCAACTGGAACAACAGCCCGCCGACAGGCATCATTCCACTGAATCCAATACTGTACGAGAATACTATAACACTCAACCCGGCCAGCGTAGCAGGCTGCACGAGCCCGTATCCGACCGGCGGATACGACTGCTAGTCTGTCTCAGAACTCCGTTCTCTCTGCGTCTACAAAATTATCACGCGGGGCAGCACTTGATGTCGTTCTAGCTTCTAATTGGATCGAGAACAGTGCGTTCTGGGTTCTGGACAAGTTGTTCTAAGGCCTGGGATTAACTTCGCCCCTAGACAAGTCATTCTAGGAGTCTTGATGGTTTGTCTCTCCGTTCATTCCTCGTAAAGCGTATCGCGTACACTCTAGTTCTAATCGGGTTCGTCCTAGTATTCAACTTCATCATATTCGAAGCCATGCCCGGCGAGGTTGGTGCTCTCTATGCTTGTCTGGGCCAGCCGAGGGTTCCACAAGCAGTCTGTCAGAAGCTGATGCAGGAGTTCGGCTACGGTCAGCCTGTCTGGGCTCGATTCTTCGACTACCTCAAAGCAATGGTCACTTTCAACTTCGGCATCTCATTCGCGAACGGCCAGGACGTGTCGTATCAGATAGTCAACTCAGGCAGACTCGCCAATACTCTGCTATTACTCGGCACGTCGACAGTGATGGCTATGATCATTGGCACAGTATCCGGAGTGTTGGTGTCGAGGAAAAAGGGATCATCCACGGACACCTTCTCAGTGGTGAGTTCGCTGACGAGCTTTTCGCTGCCGACATTCTTCACGGGCATCCTTCTCATCTTTGTCTTCGCGGTCTTCCTCAACTGGTTTCCATCCGGTGGGACATATCCGAACAGCTGGGACATCCTGGGGTATCCGCCGCTTGGACAGCAGATCGTCATTCGTCTAGAATATCTCTTCCTCCCGGCCCTGACTCTGACGCTCTTCTCCTACGGAGGCTTCCTACTCCTCACACGGGCTACGATGATGGAGGCTTTGAGCGAGGACTATGTTCTGACCGCGCGAGCCAAGGGCTTGGGCGAGCGGGCGATTCTTTTCAAACACGCGTTCAAGAACGCGTCCCTCCCCCTGATAACTAACATTGCCTTGTCGTTCGGTTTCATATTGAGCGGCGCGATCATTACGGAGACATTGTTCGACTGGAACGGGTTGGGCAAGTGGCTGTTCGACTCTATCGGCTACAAGGACTTCCCTGTAATGCAGGCCATGTTCTTCCTCATCGCCTTATCAGTCATCGGAGCAAACTTCATCTCGGATATTGTATACGGAATTGTGGATCCTCGAATCAAATACGAATGAACACGGAGAGACTAGTCGAAGAACTGGGCCGGCTCATCCTTTCTCCAAAGATAGCCTTTCTTCCAAGCTACTCCTACGAGTCCGATGACGCCTGCTAGGGTTCCCACCGTCATTATTGTGTTCTTGTTGGAGGTGAGCCAGCTCAGTTTGACCTCAAAAGTGGCTAAACTGGACGCGTCTAGTGGTCCCGTCATGTGTGCCTTCGCGACTATAGCATACGTTCCCAAGGGACCAGTTGTTGGTACATTGTAGACTGTTTCGAAAAGTCCGGAGCCGAGCGATGCCGTAGTCATGCTTCTGCTTGTTCCATTGCTGAAGAAGAGCGTGACCGTCAATTGTACATCGCTAGGTCCGGTCGGGACCCCGTTGAGCGTGGTCAGTATGTATACTACGACTTTGTCTCCTGGGAAGTAGACTGTCCCGGTGTCAATAGTGACGACTAGATTGTTGTTGGGAGGAGGTTGGACTGTGAACGTGGCGGATGCGTGGGCTCCCGAGTTCTGGTCGAAGGCGAAGACTCCGTGAGGGCCGGCCTGAGAGAGGGGCGCGTCGAAGGTGAACGTGAAGGAGCCATTGTGTGATAGTATAAAGCCCACGGTCATGTTGTCGAAGTTGATTTCGATGTAACCAACGAAGGGGTATCCGTATTGCTCCCCTCCTGGATAGCCCGTTGCTTGCACCTGCACCTTTGTCCCGTCCGGTCCGCTGTTCGGTGAAAGCGTGATGATAGGTGCCGGTAGGACGGTCACAGTTCCGTCGGCTAGGCTGTTGTCTGATGGTGTTGGATCCACTTCTCCAGGTGCGAGGGATACGCTCGCCGAAAGTGTGTAGTTTCCAGGCGCGACCCGGCCGGTGTCCCATGGAATAAGGAAGTAGTCTCGGTATCCACAGAAGTTGTAAGGAGTGGGGATACAAGGTGGAACGAATAGTCCTGCTAATGTCTGCACAGGCTGTCCGTTCGCGTAGACTGTTAAACTGACGTTCTCATTGTCCAGACCATTATTCGCAAGCTGTACTTGGACGTAGACTGTCTGGGTAGAGACCGCGACTTTAGGCTGGGGATTCACGAGCACTATCGCTACATCATGAGCCGGTTGAGATATGACCGATACGGTTGAGCTGGTAGATGAGGAGAGCCCCGCATTATCGGTAACAGTCAGAGTCACATTATAGTTGCCGGGAACATTGTAGAAATGGCTCACGAACTCGCCGGTAGTAAAACTGCCATCGCCGAAAGACCAACTCCACGAAACCACTATGCCATCAGAGTCAACGCTTCCCGATCCGTCGAAACTAACATTCTGTCCCACGATAGAACTGCTGGGAGAGACTACAAAACTGGCTACTGGTGGAGTGTCTGCAGGAGGTAAAACTTGGACGTACATCCCTAGGACCTGCGTAAGGTTGCCCGAGTGGCCGAAAACCGGGACAAAATATATCCCTGCCGAGGTGGTCCTAGTCGTCGCCAAGAGTAGAACTGATGTAACCGTCCCTCCCGAGCTCAGGACTACACTTGTTGGATTCAGGATCGCGGTCGGAAGTCTAACGGGAGTAGTCAGGGTTATCGTTCCAGCAAACCCGTTAATTGACGAGAGAGTGATGGTTAGGGTAGCATTGCTTCCCGCAGTTATGGCACCGAGGGTCGAGTTAGTCGATATATGGAAGGTTGGAGGGGGTGGAGGCATAACGGTCACAACTGTGACTTGGAAGGAAACGGAGTGACTAGAAACATGGAACCCGCTGCCGCTCGTGGCCGCCACAGTGACAGTATAGTTCCCTATTGCATACCCAGTAACTGAGCAGTTTGTGCTGTTGCTGCCCTCGACGATTCGATACGCTTGGACGTATGAGACGATGGACAGTTGGGTTGGGTCGCATCCGACTGATATTCCGTTTGAGGGTGCAGTTCCGTTCGATTGGACCTGGTAGATGGATATCGGTCCTATGGTGACCGTTGCGTTGTAGAAGAGATCCGTCGCGGTGACTAGTATAAACTCAGTGTTAGAAGTCCCGTTTACGATTATCAGGGGGCCCCGGGGAGGGCCGTGATTCGCTTCCATCCTAAAGTCCATTACAACAATCGTAATTGTCGAGATGTGAACCAACGAGCCCGAGGTTGCAGTGATGTTCAGGAAGTAGTCCCCGGCTATCGTTGAGCTCACGGTAAGCGCGGTTGTGTTGCTGCCCTTGCTAGTCAACATGATCGTTTGGCTCGTCTCTTGGTCAGAAAGCGTTGCATGGATCTGCGAAGGAAATGTTAGGCTAATGGTAACGTTTCCTTCAAAGTTTCCAATGCTTGATATCGTTATGAGCGACGTACCTGAGTAAGTGGCGTTAAAGAACAGATGGTTCGGGTTGACCACCATCGAGATGTCAGGCACTGGGACAATTAGCCGAATCGTCACCGAATTCGGTGGCATTCCCGGACTTGTACCAGTCAAGTTCAGAATGTAACTGCCCGGAGGCGTGGTGTCTGGAACAGTAATGGTCAGTCCGGCGAGACCGTCACTGCCAATGGCAACGGTGACACTGCTGGGTAGAACGGAGAAAAGCGGAAGAGGGGAGAGAGCAACTGCGGGGTAGACCGACGTGCTCAGTTCGACAGTGGCACCGCTTGTACCGCCGAAACCATTCACGCTAGAGACTGCGACAAATTCGACTGCATCTGTGTCTCCCCGGGATACTTGGACGATTCTGGCACTAGGAACTACGTCGAAGTAAGGCAGATTGCTGAACTTGGCCGTTTGTGCTATTTCTGGAACGGAGACTGGAGTTCCTTGGGTAATTGAGACACACACACTTCCGGGAACACTCGTGTTCGTGCAGCCCGTCTGGAAAATGATAGGGCTACTTCGCGTGTTTCCAGTAATATTGTACATTGCAGTGAAAAGAACTCCAGTTGCCGGCTGATCTGTGACATCGCCCACGACGGCATACTCTATTGTACTAGAATTATTGGTGGATGGACATAACGTCGATCCGAGCTTGTTTACTCCGCCAATACACTTGACAATCTCGTGAACATTGGTCAGAAGGGATCCAGCCGCAACTGCCGAAGGCACCAGGATACTTCTATTTGTCAAGAGTGTGATGTCGAAACCGTTGAGTGCTTGAGAGGAATTAACAAGAACAGCAACCGTGAATTGCGACATTATTCCAGGAGAAGGTCCTGCGAGGACTGGCGCTGAAATCGGACAGGCTTGCGCGTCGACACCAGCGATGCATACAATTCCAACATTCGGCGCTTGGGACAACACGTTGATAGTCACAATGGTACCGCGAATAAGCGAGCCGCTCGTAGCGATGACAGTTACTCCATAGGCGCCCTGCAGGTTCCCGATGCATGACAAACTAGAGATTCCCGGAACGAAAACCAACGAAGGGCTGACTGAACATGACAGTCCAGCGGCCGGCGTGACGGAGAGAGCCAAGGATACGTTTCCTTCGAACCCATTAACGGTTGACACATGTATCAAAGAAGTTGCGATCATTCCCACCGAAACAACGAGTGAGCCCGTGTCAGAAATGATGCTGAAGTCTGGCTCCGTCACGGGGGTCACTGTAACGGAGTTCTGACTCACGCTCAAACCGTGGGTAGAGTCACCTTTGTATGAGCTGGTGATAGTATGGGTTCCGCTTGCCAACGCATTTGGAGTGTAGGAGTCCTGGCAAGAGGCGGCCCTAGCGGATATTGTTGAGAGCGAGCACCCGGCTATGGGGGCAAAGCTTCCAGGACTATCACTTGTGAAGAGTACGGTGCCTGTGGGAGAAGTAAGAGACCCGTGGATATCTGTAACTATTGCGGTGCATGTTGTCGGATTGTTTACCGGGACAAATATTGGTAGACATGCAACCGAAGTGGTGGTAGTATCTAGGTTAGAGTTGTCGAAGGTTCCATCTTGGACCAATTCCGGGTCTGGAGTTGTTGTTCCATTTGGTATAGTGACACAGATATCGCCAGAAACACTGCTACCACTACAGCCAGTCGCGAAGGTGACCGAAATTCCATTAGAACCAGTTGTTCCTGTTACATTGTAGACTGCTGTGAACAAAAGACCCGTGCTCGGAGCGGTCGTAAGTTGACCCAGACCACCGGTCACGGCGAGGTGAAGCGTGGTGATATTGTCATTAGCTCCGCAGACGGCGCCGTGCACAAGAATTCCTTGAATACACTCGATAATTACAGCCGGGGTTCCGGGAAGAAGTGTGCCAGTTAGGTCTGCGCCAACAGGGACGAGAATCGTATTGTTTGCGGCCAGGGAAATATCAAAGCCGTTGAGGGAGTCAGAAGCCTGCAAAAAGACTCCGATCCGGATCTGCTGCCCCCTCGTTCCATTAAAGTATGGGGGAGAAGAAGGGCAAGGAGCTGCACTCGTGTCGGCGCTCGTATCCGCGAGACATACTTCACCGGTTGTCGCACGAGCTAGGTGAATTACGTTCGGGGTTACTAATGTTCCTAGGAGGAGGATCGGTATGAGCAGGCTGATTCTTGCTATCTTCAACACTTCTGCCTCTGAAAACTGATAATTCGACGGGCGGGATTGAGAAGTTAACTCTTTCCATGCAACTTGTGTACAATTGTGCTCATTTCCATCGCCCGATGGCGGCTTAGGAATGCTGAAGCAAGCTACAGAAAGCTTGCTGGGAAACAGATGTCGCGCTTTCAACAATTCAGGCGTGTTTAGTTCCGAGTTGGAATTCTTCGTGTATAGCCCGTACAGCTTCGGGACCCTGTTCCTCAGACACGACGAATGAGACGTTGTATTCCGACGATCCTTGGGCTACCATTCGTACGTTCACCTTCTTGCGAGCCACGGCTGTGAATATCCTCGCCGCGACTCCAGGGGTCCCTTTCATTCCCGACCCGACGACGGCTATGATGCAGGCATCTTTCTCAGCTACAACCTTGTCAACTAGGCCCTGTCCCAGTAGTCCGAGCTGCAGAGTTCGAACTGCGTTGTCCACGTCCCTGCGGGGAACGACGCACGAGATGGTTGCTTCCGATGATCCTTGAGAGATCATCATCACGTTGACGTTGCTGGAGCCTAGAGCCATGAATACTTTCGCCGCCGCTCCAGGTGAACCTATCATCCCGGTCCCGCTGGCGGTGACGATTCCGACGCTTCTAATAATAGAGACCGCTTTTACTACTCTGCCTCCGTTATCGGTCTCTCCTGAGGTGACCAGGGTTCCTTCGAGCGATGGCTTAGATGAGTTCCGTATCCGGACTGGTATCTTTCTCTGAGCGGCCGGTTGTATAGCCCTCGGGTGCATCATCCTCGCTCCGAAATACGACAGTTCTAACGCTTCTCCAAAGGAGACTGTAGGAAGGAGCCTTGCGTCTTTGACGATTCGGGGATCGGCGGTCATTAATCCGTCTACGTCGGTCCATATCCAGATCTCGTCAGCGTTGATTGCGGCTCCTATGAGACTGGCAGTATAGTCGGACCCGCCTCTTCCTAGGGTCGTTATTCTCCCGTCGAGAGTTGCGGCTATGAACCCTGTTACCACTGGGATCTCGTTTCTAGCCAGCATGGGGTCGAGGTGTCGGCGTATCTCATGGTAGCTCACTTCTGCCAAGGGATTGGCTTCTCCAAATCTTTCGTCGGATGTTATCCCTGCCTCTGCTCCGGTAAGAGCTCGAGTCTTGAGACCTAGGTTCCGAATTGCTGCCGCCAATATCGGTGCAGAGAGTCGTTCGCCGAAAGAGAGGAGGTAATCTCTGCTTCTCGGGGTCAGTTCTCTGAGATGAGCTATTCCTTCGACAGTTTTTACCAGTTCCCGGTTTAGTCGGTCGATAAGGTTGGGGAGCTCCTTTGTCGCTTTCTTGGGCGAAGTTTCCCGGGCGGTCTTTGTGTGCATTGTCTGGATCCTTGAGAGGATTTTTCTTGCTCGGGCGTTCTCTCCCTTCTGCGCGAGCTCTCCAATTTCCACCAGTCGGTCGGTTGTGTCGTCTATTGCTGATGCGACAACGACCGTTTTGTTCTGCGGCGAGAACCGTTGAACTACTCTGGCCGCGGTCCTGATTCTAGCGGCGTTGGCTAGTGATGAGCCGCCAAATTTCATTACTAGCTTCAGTTTTCTTCCCTAGATCGAATATTCGTTTCTAATGTCGACCAAGTCACGGATTATTGCGCTAGCCGTCTCTTCCCCTCCCGCTCCTCTACCTATGACCGTCACGTCACCAATGTGTTCTGTCGAGAATGTTAGAGCATTGAGGTTGCCAGGGACACATAGGGGGTCGGCTGCTGGGATTGGTTCGGGTTTCACAATTGCTTGGGGTCCTGTTAGGCTTCCGATGAGTTTGATTCTGGCCCCGGATTTCTTTGCCGTACGAATCTTTTCTGGTGTAATGTTTTGGATCCCGATTATCTCCAGTTCGTTGATGCTTATCCTGTGCTTTAGGACCCAATTCGCGATTATGACTATCTTTGCGGCCGTGTCTAGTCCTTCCAAATCATTGGCGGGGTTCTTTTCCGCGTATCCTTTCTCTTGTGCTTCAGCGAGCGCCTGTTGGAAGCTGAGCGAAGAGTCGTCCATTCTAGTCAGGATGTAGTTGGTTGTGCCATTGAGAATGCCACGGATTCCCAGTATTTTTTCTCCGGGGAGGCACTTGGATGCGAAGTTCAGGAATGGAGTTCCTGCTCCCACCGTGGCGCTGAAGCGCAGCTGCATTCTCGTATGATTTGCGAGTTCCAGAAGCGCTGGCATCGCTAGAGCTAGTGGTCCCTTGTTGGCCGTGACTACATGTCTTCTCGCAGACAATGATTCCTTGATGTTGCTGAGGCCGGGCTCCCCATTCTCGAAATTCGAAGGAGTCGTTTCTATAACGACTTCAGCTTCTGTTCCAGAAATGATCTGATGAGTGCTTGTTTTTCTCTCACTATTTCCCGGATACTTCTGGACTGTTCCGTACTTCTCCTTCGTTTTCAAGACTAGGTCAAGCTTCAATCCGTTATCGTCCCGGCACGACCCTCGGCTGTCAGCTATGGCGGTGACTTGAGGTTCGAAGCCATAGTTCTTGACGAGCCAGTCCCTATCATTGGTCAGAATGCGAGCGAGTGATTGGCCCACTGTACCGAAACCAATGAGGACGATTCTCAAAGCATTCTCTCTAGGCGTTCGATCCAATCAGGTTGAGTAATCTTGAGAGCGTAACTTTCATGGTGAGGTATGTGTTCAGCCACCGACGGGTCTTTCAAGCCATGACCTGTAGTAACGCAGACGACTAGATCTGATCGGTCGACTCTACCGGCCTCTCGACTTTTTCTGAGGCCAGCGATGGAGGCTGCGCTGGCCGGCTCGACAAATATCCCTTCTTTCGAAGCTAAATCTCTCTGGGCTCGCAGAATCTCCTTGTCGGACACTGTTTCCGCGGTTCCACGGGATTCGTTGATGGCAGGGAGCACCTTGGTCCAGTTGACTGGCGAGCCAATTCGTATTGCGGAAGCGATTGTTCGCGGATTGGTGACGGGTTGAATCTTGTTTTGTTTTCGTTTGACGGCTTTTGCGATGGGTGCTGCATTTTCTGCTTGGATCCCAATCATTCTAGGCCTCGTCTTCGTGACTCCCAACGTCTGGAACTCGGTGAAGCCTTTCCAGATCGCGCTGATGTTCCCGCCGTTTCCGACGGGGAGCACGAGAGCGTCGGGCGCCGCTCCGTCCAGTTGATCACACACCTCGTAGGCTAGAGTCTTCTGGCCCTCTAATCGGAATGGATTAAGTGAATTCATCAAATAGAATCCTTTTCGGCGTTCCGTCAGTGTTACGACCGCTCTCATCGCCTCGTCGAAGTCGCCGCTGACTTGGAAAATGCTTGCGCCATGAATCATTACTTGGAGCATTTTGCCTGCGGCCACTTTTCCTTCCGGGACGATGACTATGCACTTGAGTCCTGCGCGCGCCGAGTAGGCGGCGAGGGATGCAGCGGTATTGCCTGTGGACGCACATACAACCTTCCTCTTTCCTAGCTCCCGTGCCTTGGATAAGGCGACTGTCATGCCCCTGTCCTTGAATGACCCGGTTGGGTTCTCTCCCTCATTCTTCACAAAGAGTCTCGTTAGGCCGATTTCGCGGCCGAGACGCCGGCAGTGGTGAAGCCCCGTTCCTCCCTCTGCCAGGGTTGTTACGAACCGATCGTTATCGATGGGGAGAAGTTCTCGATATTTCCAGACTGATAGCCCTCTGTCCTTCCAAGGGGTCTTTCGTCCTGAGATCTGGAAACTGACCTCTAGAAGGCCACCGCATTTCTCGCATCGATAATTCGTAGTCTGGGTTGGATATTGGGTGTGGCAGTTGAAGCATCGTAGATGGTAAGGCCAGGGCATTTTGCTAAGCCTTCTTGACTATACTGGCCCCTTGGGCAGGTCGTGCAACGAACGAGGTTGAACGCACTTTGTTCTGTGCAAATGCCCTTACCATTGCTTGAGCAACTAGTCGAGGTTCGCGGTTATCTCCATCAACCAACGCGACGAGGCTTGGTCCTGCGCCGCTGATGGATATGCCGGCAGCCCCCGCTTCCAGGCCCATACGTCTCACATCGTCATAGCCAGGAATGAGGTTCTTTCGATAGGGCTCGGCAATTTGATCCTCCATTCCTGTTCCAATCAGTCGAATATCGCCTTTAGCGAACGCCGCCGCCATGGCGGAAGCTCTACCGAGATTTAGTACCGCGTTTTTGACTGGGATTTTTTCCGGAATGATCTTTCGAGCCTTTTTCGTCTTTTCGAATTGAACGGGAAGCTGAGGAGTCGCTACAACAACGGCTAGGCCATGGGGTGGCTTTAGACTAATTGTTCTGATGGGCCTGTCGTATACGATCACGAATCCTCCCAGGAGCGAAGCCGCGACATTGTCCGCGTGCGGCGTTCCTGCGACGGCTTTTTCGCCGAGACTTGCTATTTGCACCATCTCATCGTTTGATAATTCAAGATCCAGGAGAGCGTTCACAACCATAGTACATGCTGCAGCAGTGGCCCCACTGCTTCCAAGTCCAAGGCCGTGAGGTACACGCTTCTCGACGATTATCTCAAAGCCTTTCTTCAACCGCGCTTTCTTGGCCAATTCTGCGGCTGGAGGCCCAGCAGAGTTTTTCCTCACTTCTACTGGGATATTGCGACCTTCAGGGCCACGAACGACTATTCTGATCTTCTTTCCTGAAGTTATTCGGACATCCACAGTGTCAGAGTATCTGTTCAAGGCTAAGCCGAACACATCGAAGCCCGCTCCAAGGTTCGCGGTAGAACAGAAAGCCCTACCAACAGCCTGCTTCCGAATGGCATTCATTGCCCGATCGAGGCTAATCGCGAAGCCTGAGACGGATAAAAGAGGACTCGTACCTTTTGATTCCGTCGGAGAAAATCGGAAAACGTGCTCGTTCATGTTGAAGCATTATGACGGAAACCATTTTCGTGACGCTTAATATCAGAATTCTCCGGGGTGTTGTAGGTCACCGAAGGCTACTTTTCCGAACCGTATGTTCAGGTTCCCGAGGACTTACGGGCCCTGGTTGAGTTCTAGATCATCTTGAAGTCGACTTGCGGTATATCCGCTCGAATCATGTTTCCACTGCTGCCGTCGATGATTGCGTTGTAGCTCTTTCCTTTGTACTCATACTGGATGAACCAGAGAGGTGCGTGTAGATAGGTAGGCTTGTCAACACTAAAACTAGTATTGAACTGGGTCACCTGATCCACTTCTTGTTTCAGTAGGAATCGCTGGTTATCTTCAACTTCATCCTTCGCTCGGATGACCGCCTCATCGCTGTCTAGTTCGCTGTTCAGAAACTTCGCCTGAGGTTCTATCTTGGTGAAGTCGAAGGGTATCTTTCCCTCAACCGGAACTTTGTAGTCTCGAGTTGGGAATTCAGCCCCTTTTCTTCCCAAGACGAGCCAATCGTACTCATTCTGGATTGTCCCCTTTCGTGGTGTTGGGGGCGAGATTCTTTCGAGCATTCCCTCGTACGCGCTAGTAGCAGTGAGAGGTACCACCCAGAAGGGAAGATACCTAAGCTCTAACGTCGTGAGTCTGCTCTTTTTGGCGAGGTCTCCCGGCTTCATGAATCCTGACCTCATCCAATCTTGCAGATCCTGGGTAATTCTGGTGTTGTTGAGGTTGTTGATTATGAGGCTGTGTTGCAGCTGGAACGGTGCGTCGGTGCCCACGACGGAGGTGTAGCCGCAGTATCTGCAGGTAGCTACTAATTCTCCTGGGGAGAGGTTGAGTTGGGCTCCGCAGTTCGGGCACTTGATCTCCGAGACGATCTGGGACATGGCCTGATTTTTCCTCTCGTTCGAGGATAGAATTAAAGAGGGGCCGGATTAAGTTCTCTAGGATCGGGAATGGATCATGTCGGGACTAGGCGCGTTGAAGCGGACGATGGGCTTCACGATCATACTAGTCTTCGCGATCTTTCTCGGCCTTCTGACACTTGTCTCCGTCTTCTTTATTGACCCTACTACAGGCCTCGTCCTCGGGCTTGTGGGAGCGTTCTTCATAATTCTGTTACAGTATCTGATCGGCCCCGTCATCGTTAGGGCTACCAGTCGACTCCACTACCTCTCTCCAGGAGAGAACCGCTGGCTGGAGACCAAAGTTTCCCAGATGGCCTCAACATCTGGTATTCCGATGCCGCGATTGGCAATCTCCCCGGACCCCACTCCGAATGCGTTTGTGTTCGGCAGGACCCAGAAGAGCGCTACTCTGGCAGTTCATCAGGGACTGCTCCAACGGTTGAACGAAGATGAGATCGAGGGAGTCATAGCGCACGAACTCGGTCATGTGAAGCATCGCGATTTTATCGTTGTAACAATGATTTCTGCCATACCGCTCGTCGCGTATTTGATCGCGCGCTCCGTGCTCTGGGGCGGATACGTTAGCAGTGGTCGCGGATCCAACCGGAACAACAGCGCTGGAGCGTTGATCGTCATAGCGATTGTAGCGTACGTGGTCTACATCCTGACTACTCTTCTTGCTTTGAGGCTGACCCGTCTGAGGGAGAGCTACGCCGACGCGTATTCTGCGTACCTGACTAGACAGCCTAGAGAGCTTGAGAGTGCTTTGACCAAGATCGCCTACGGCTTGTCTATAGCCCCGGGCGAGCCGCACGGTGCGAGAGCCTTCTTCATTGAAGACCCCGCGCAAGCAAAACAGGACGTAGCGCAGATCATCGATCAAAAGTCAAAGTACGACTTGGACCATGATGGTGTCCTGAGTGAGCGGGAGTTGGAGATGGCTATGGAGGCTGAATCAAAGTCGAAGTGGCGGAAGGCGGCTCAACTCTTCATGACCCATCCGCCGACCTACAAGCGGATTCTCATGCTGCGCGAGATTGAGCAGGAAATGAACACTGGAAGCTTCCAGCAGTCAGACATTTACAACCACGTCTAGGAGATACGAGTCTCGATTAGGTCCAGAAAAGGATTCAAGCTCCCGCGGCGGGTCTACTCTTCTGATCTGGCGTATTCTTCTTCTCTTGCTTCCTCTTCTTCCACATCAGCGTCGTAGTCGGTCTTCTCAGCTTCGTCTTCAACATACCGCAGAGGAATCTTGACGTGTTCGACCTCAAGTTTCGTCCATTCCTTGCCGCAGTCCTTGCATCGAAAAGTGACTTTGTAGGTGATGTAGGCGTCAGGCTCGTCCTTGAATCGTTCAAACTCAACGTTCGGCCCTATTCCTATGCCTAACCCGGCAGACCCTAGACCGCCGGGTATTGTACCCTGTGGAATGTTGTCGATCTGGGTAGTAACCTCGTTGGTGTCTATCTCTTCTCTTGAGAGTTGCTCGGCTGCCAATAGCCTGTGACAGAAGGGGCACTCTTTGAATACCAATGAAGATTCGAGTATCGTTACTCGCTGATCCAAATTAGTTTTGCGAATTTACCGTCCGGAAAAGGGCTAGACAATTCTGTGGTCATTATCTCGTAACCCTTGGAGTGGGCACTACGGCCTCTTTCGTCTAGAATCCTTCACTCCCATGAAGGGGTCGAATTGAACTCTCTGGCTCGGTCTACCTTTTGGTAGGATTATTGCTCGCGAGCTCGGGACAATAGGACTATTAACTGGGAATTATCCAAGCGGGTCTGGATTCGTCATGAATCGTCTTCCCTGGGCGCCTCTAAACGCCGGGGTCTTTCTGATTATCTTCGGATCCTTGATTCTCCTCTCATTCTTCAATATCGGTGTAAACCTCTTCACAGTGTTTCCTCTCATCTTCACAGTCTTCGGAATATGGTTGGTTATCGAAGCATTCGTTATTCCGCCAGCAAACGCCTACGCGCCTCCGCGTACGATGGTAATCGGTTGGGGTGCGCTAATCGCCGGCCTGGGTCTTCTCTGGTTTGTCGGAGCAACGGCAGCTGAACTACTGCCGGTCGCTTTAGCACTCCTTTTGGTCATAGTAGGGATTGGCGCCGTAGGATACAGCTTCATGAAAGCCAGCCCAAAGAGCCCGACAACCCCAACGTCCTAACCAGTGTTTGACCCAAAAGCCCGGTATGTCCGGAGCCTTTTCTCAAAAGTTCCTTTGGAATACGATATTCTCCTGGGCCTACTTTCTTTCGCTCAGGACAGGCGTTGGCGTGCATATGTCGTCAACCGAGCCCGACCCGTCAGCAATGACCGAGTCCTCGACGTGGCTACGGGAACAGGTCTCTTGGCAGCTGACTTTGCAAGGATCTTGTCTCACAACGGGTTTGTAGTCGGTGTGGACCTTACTCTCTCCATGTTGAAAACTGCTAGGTGGAGATTACAGACGAAGGGACTAGGAGGCAGGGTTGACTGGGTCCTTGCGCGCGCTGAGAGTCTACCATTTCGTGATGACTGTTTCGGATCAGCCTCAATCGGGCTCGCTCTAAGAAATGTCTCTGACGCCCAAATGACTTTCAAGGAAATGTCTCGCACTACGGGCCCAGGCGGGATCGTGATCTCCCTAGACTTCGCTCGTCCACCAAACCCCATCTTCCAACTGTTCTACTACGACTACTTGCTCGGGCTCTTCCCATTCTTCGGCCGAATGATTTCAGAGGCATGGGGTCGAACATTGTCCTACTTGGGCAGATCAATCTTGAAAGCCAGAACCGGCGAACAGATCGCGAACCTTCTGAAAGAGGAGGGTCTTTCCGACGCAGTGTCCATACCCTTGACTGCAGGAATTGTTTGCGCGGTCTACGGAAAGAAGCGACAGTCCGCGAACGCAATCGTAGGAATGTCTCCCTTAGCATAGAATCTCCGTCTACTTTCCTGTCACAAGCTTGAGACCAGCAGCGAAAGGTCGCTATCTCAACCTCAGGTTCAATTCTTGACCGGCCTTGAAACCGAGTTTGAATTAGACCGTTTCAGATTCTGGAACCAGTAAAGCCGAACGTCAATGCACTGCCATGGACTAAACCTTCGAGCAGCGTCGAGGAGACCCGCTGACCGGGTTCAAGGAATGACTAGGCTAGGCTATCCTGAGCGCATTCTGGAGAACTTTGGGAATATGGGAAAATAGAATTGAGCGTGTTGAGAAAAGGGGACAATGGTAAGTCTTAAACCGACTGGTTTCTCGAGCAATACGAGGATACGGGTGTAATTCTTGAAGAATATTACACTAGTTTCTGCATCTATTTTCCTGTTGATTGGAACTATCTTGTTTGCCGCTTCGAATTCTGCTCCAGCACATGCCGCGTCCACGGGCGTCATTTGCATAATTCCTGCAGGTGCATCCTCCTGTCCATCGAGTCCTGCGTCGATAACTGGAACCGTTGGGACTCAGCTTCGGGTCTCGTTGTTTATCCAAAACTCCACTGGCTTGAATGGTTTTGATGTCACGCTGTTGGCCGACCATACGATTCTAAAGCCGGCCGGGGCGGACCTTAACGGAAGCGTGCTGCCTGGCCCACAGACCCTCGTGCTAGAGTGCTTGAGTGGAGTCCTAGTGTCTGGCCCCACTTGCTCGTCGACAGACACCATTGATACGCTTCACTTGGCTGTGGGCTCGGCTCCCGGAACAATAACTAGCACCCCTACGACAGGTCTCCTCTTCACAGCGATCTATAACGTGACAGGAACTGCCTCTAGCACGAGCCTCGGCTTCCAGACGGGTTGCAGCTCTCCCGGCGCACCGACGAGCGACCCGCCGATCTGCGTAACTGTTGCCAATGGCTCAGTCAGTGCCGTCCTTGAGACGGTTGAGTCCGCCATATTTTCAACCAGCACGACTCCGGATTTTATGATGTCCGCAAATCCCAGTAACTTGGCCATCACGGCCGGCTCTTCCGGTGCTTCGACACTCACACTAAGTAGCGTGAACGGATTCACTGGCACCATCAATCTAGCCGCTTCTATATCCCCCTCCGGACCCGCAATCTCACTAAGCGCTTCAATCATCACTCTGTCCCCGGGAGGAAGTGGAACCTCCGCTCTGACGGTCTCGACAACCTCATCGACTGCATCAGGTTCCTATACAGTAATGGTCTCGGGAGTCAGCGGGACATTGTCACACGCTACCGTAGTATCTGTAATGGTCAACGCGGTTTCAAAGCCTGACTTTTCCATCGGCCCCAGCGGGGTCAACATCGGTCTGGCACAGGGCGCCTCAACGTTTCAGCCCATTACGCTGACCAGCCTGGGAGGATTCACTGGCACAGTGAGCCTAACTGATTCCGTCTCATCCTCAGGTCTTGCCCTAGGCTTGAGCGCAACAAGTGTCACCCTCACCTCCGGTGGAACTGCAAATTCTACCCTGACAATATCGACCACATCTTCCACGCCACCCGGCTCCTACACTATCATCATCACAGGATCCAGTGGGTCGATATCTCACGCAGTCACAGTTTCAGTCACCGTCTTCTCGAATCAACCTGACTTCACTATCGCCGCTAATCCGTCATTCCTCACCGTTCCGGCCGGAACACCAGCTACCTCAACCATAAACACGGGAGCCGTCAATGGGTTCAACAGCAACGTAGTCCTTACCGTAGCAACATCCAATGGTCTTACTGGGTCAATCAGTCCGACTAGCATAGGACCAAACGGGCAAGCTACTCTAACGATTACCGCTCCCGTTGTAGGCAACTACACCGCAACGGTGACTGGGACCAGCGGTTCTCTGTCCCATTCGACAACTGTGTTCGTAACCGTGACCTCCAACGCGCCTGACTTCACTATTACCGCCAATCCAACGAGCCTCACTATAGTTCCGGGTGCATCGGGGCTCTCTTCTATCAGTCTGCACGGCGTGAACGGGTTCAACAACACAGTGTTCCTATCAGTTTCAGCTTCGAGCATGCTGATCGCCACAATCAGTCCGACGAGCACAGGTCCATTCGGCACCGCGACCCTAACAGTTACCTCCAACACGGCGGGTTCCTACATGGCACAGGTCACAGGAACGAGTGGAATACTATCTCACACGACTATAGTCACAGTCATTGTTACTAGTTCTGGTGTGGGAGTCGTGTGTATTGTTCCATCAGGGACAACTCCCTGTCCGTCCAGCCCAGCTTCCATAACTGGAACTCAGGGAAGCCAGCTGCGGGTTTCAGTCTTCATTCAGGGCTCAGGTGCCCTTAACGGATTCGACATCACGCTACTAGCAGATCATAATATCTTACGACCAGCAGGGATAGACCTAACAGGCACGATTCTACCGCAACCGACAACAATCATCTTGGAATGTCTCGGTGGCGTCATCATTCATGGCAACGTTTGCTCGGGAAGCGCTGACACTCTTGAGCTAGCTGCGGTAGGCGCTCCCTCCCAGGTTACGTTTCCGCCTACTACAGGTCTTCTGTTCACCGCAATCTACAACGTGACGGGAACAACATCGGGCACTCCCATAGGATACCAGACCGGTTGCACCTCCTCTAGCGTCTCTGGGACAACCACCTGCGTCGTAATCGCGAATGGTTCCACGAGTCCTGTTCCCGAGAACGTGCAGACCGCCATTTTCTCGACCAACACGACACCTGATTTTGTCATGACTGCGAGCCCGAGCGCTATAACAATCACAGCAGGATCCTCAGGAACTTCCATCGTCAGGGTCACAAGCAGCAACAGTTTCTCGGGCACAGTTAGTCTAAACACCACGGTCGTAACGGGAAATCTTAGCATAGGCATCAACCCAGCCGCTGTGACGATCGGGGCGGGTCAGACTGCCACTTCCACAATTACAATTTCGGCCCTCACATCTACTCCTCCGGGAACCTACTCAATCTCTATCGCGGGGCTCAGCGGCTCACTGTTTCACTCAGTCGCGATCTCCGTCGCAGTCAACCCTTCACCAATGCCCGACTTTTCCCTTACCGCTAGTCCAAGTACCATCAGCGTTGCACTAGGAACTTCAGCAACCTCCACTGCGACCCTAACCAGTCTCAACAATTTCACGGGCACCATAGCCCTATCCGTTTCAGTTCCGGCAGGGCTGACGGTAAGTCTAGCCCAGGCGACCATCACTCTCACATCCGGAGGGACCGGTACTTCTGTTCTTACGGTATCAACCTCGTCCTCCACACCACTTGGCACCTATACGGTGATCTTGACAGGGTCAAGTGGCTCAATCTCTCATAGCACTAGCATAACAGTGACGGTCACAGGTTCATCATCAGGAGACTTTACGATCTCCGAGAATCCAACCTTCCAAGCCATCCCTGTCGGTTCGGAGAGGCAAACAATCATCACTGTGACCAGTATCAACGGCTTTTCAGGTAGTGTCAATCTAGTCATCACTCCATCTTCAACGGCTTTCGCGTGCTGGTTTACGACGCTTACGAACACGGCCACTGTCTTCGTCCCCGCCGGTAGTTTTGCTAACCAGTTCCCGACGTGTGGTGCAGGGACGCCTGCAGGCGCATACAACGCGACGATATCAGGCACTAGCGGCTCGTTAAGCCACGCCGTGATTCTCGACGTCACCGTTACGGACTACACTATGTCTGCATCGTCCGTCTCGTTCGCCGCGGGCTCCTCAGGCACAAGCACCATCACGTTGACGAGCCTATTTGGACTATCTGGGCCCATAAGCCTGAGCGTCTCGACACCTTCAGCACTCACAGGCACATGCCCTTCAAGCGTCACGCTCTCATCAGGGGGAACATCCGCCGCATCCTGCACATTCTCTTCAACGACTCCAGGCACATACGGCGCCACGATAACAGGGACTTTCGTCTGCAGCGATTGCTACTTCAACGGCAAGGACGTTCACTCGACGAATATTACAGTGACCGTTTCTGGCACTGGAGTGCCTGACTTTTCCATCTCGGCCGCTCCCACTAGCCTGACGATCTCGCCTGGCGCTTCCGGTACCTCAACAATTACAGTAACTTCGGTCAACGGATTCTCCGGAACTGTCTCACTCACCCTTACCCACTCTAGCGGAATTGGAGCCGTCATAAATCCAACCAGCATTACAGGCTCAGGGACAGCGACTCTTACCATCGGTGCTAACATGACCGGGACTTTCTCTGTACATGTAACCGGGTCCAGTGGAACACTGTCCCACTCGGTCAGCGTCTCCGTCACTGTAGCCAGCATCGGGGTTATTTGCGTGATTCCGTCCGGCAACACTTCCTGTTCTATCAGTCCAGCTTCCCTGACTGGACCTGTGGGGTCCCAAGTTAGGATCTCAGTATTCATTCAAGGCTCAGGCGGCCTGGACGGCTTCGACGTAACGCTCGTGGCGGATCATACGATTCTTCGTCCGGTCGCCGTTGACCTCGCTGGGACTGTATTGATTGGGACCCCGACGATTATTGATGAATGTCTGCAAGGCATCCTAGTAAGTGGATCGGTTTGTTCAACCGTAGATACGATCGACACCCTTCATCTCGTAGCGACGTCGGCTCTTGGCTCGGGGATAACCACTACACCGACAACTGGTCTACTGTTCACTGCCATTTACAATATCACAGGGACCACTCCTGGAATTACCCTCGGATTCCAGATCGGCTGCACCAACACGAGTGTAAGCGGCGGGGTATGCGTAACAGTAGCGAACGGCACCCCGATACCAGTTCCGGAGACGGTCCAAGCGGCCACTTTCAGTAATAGCGCGCCCTCCCCAGACTTTTCCATCAACGCCAGTCCTACAAGCCTCACTACATCCCCGGGCTCATGTGCGACGTCAACCATCACCTTAGCGAGCCTCAATGGCTTCAGCGGAACCCTTGCCTTGAGCACATTGGTCTCACCGTTTGGACTTACGGCAACTCTCAGTAGCGGATTTGTTTCCATCAGCTCGGGAAGCTCAGCAACTACGGCTCTAACTGT
>WNGR01001018.1_pt1 | contig 31496 bp, 58 predicted proteins | sample 5407581 | NCBI WGS metagenome assembly WNGR01 (sample SAMN13153383, study PRJNA577476) | soil metagenome | isolation source: 80 cm soil or saprolite under Garry oak tree replicate 2 | place: USA:California | collected 2016-06-15
ACACCAGGTGTTACCCACTTCATCAGTAAAAGCTGTTGGATTGCTACACCCGTCATCTGCGACTGTTGAACAGAGAGAGGCGTACTCCTCTTCGCTAAATTCCAACATAGGGTGGTTCCTCTTCCTGGAACTTGGTGATACGCGGTCTGAACCACAATTCCTCGTCCCCATAGCGCCCGTTGCGCTGCTTGGCGACGGTGATGTGCACTTTATAGGGCTCGTTTTTCTCTTTATGTGCGAGTTCCGCTTCCTCACAATAAGCAAAGAGAATAGTGTCAGCGTCCATTTCGATCTTGCCTGATTCCCCAAGGTCGGATAGGCGCGGCTTAGGACTACTGCGGTTCTCAACGTCACGGTTCAACTGTGCCAGGAGGAGTATCGGCACATTCAACTCACGGGCTAAACGACGCAGCCCCTTGGTGAGATCGCCCACCTCCTCATAACGCATCTTGTTTTTCGCCCGCCCTGCCGCCTCGCTATCGATGAATTGCAGGTAGTCAAGACAGATGAGCCTGAGCGGCGATTTGGCGTGCTCGCGCCTGGCATGGCTGCAAATACCGGCAAGCGTGTAGGTATGGTCATCGATGAGCAAATTCAGCAGTGCCAACTCATCTGCGACCGTGCGGACATGCTCTAACTCCTGGTCGTTCACGTCGCCTGCTCGCAAAAAGGACTGGTCAAGGGGCATCTCCATACCCAGCAGGCGCTGAAAGAGTGAGAGTTCGTCCTGTTCTAAGCTGAAAAAGAGGCAACGCGAGGCCTCTTTGACTACACTCGCGGCAATGCAAAGAGCGAGCGACGTTTTTCCGCCACTTGGGCGAGCTGCCAGGATGTAGAGTTCCCCAGGTTGCAAACCGTCAAGGATACCATTTAATGTGTTGAAGCCTGTTGAAATGCCGGATAAGACACCGGCACGACGCTTTTTCACCCGCTCCTCAAAGGCCTGCATGTAGCGTTCCTTGACCTCCCCGAGTGTGGAAACACTCCCCGTATTCGTTCCCAGGGCAATCTGGTAAATCAACTGCTCAGCCAGTTCTAGCACATTCTCGTCCTGATGATAGGCAGACTCGGCAATTTGTTGGGCGGCTGAGATGAGACGACGACAGGCGGCCGCTCGCTGCACTTTCTCCACTTGATCTTCTAGCGGGGTGATCGTCCCCGTGAAATTGGCGTAGTAGTCCTCAAGGCGCAGGTAGAGCGCATCATCAGGAGAACCACCACGGCACAACTCGTCATAAACGTTGAAGACGGTACATGCCTTGCCACGTGACGCAAGGGCGAGCATAGTTTGATAGATGCGCCCGTACTCCTCCGAAACAAAGGAATCGGAGGAAAGCCCGTCCATCACCTCACGCAGGCGGCGCGGACTTGAAAGCAAGTGCGAGATAATCCCTTGTTCAGCTTCGGTACTCGCGGGCGGTCGTTTTTCAGTCATACGGGCATCCTCCTTAGCTCTTCACGGGTAAGCGTGCGCGTCGCTGGTTTCTCGCCTCTTTCTGGCTCTTGCAGCGACTGCCACTTGCTCCAGTTCTTGGCACAATCCAGGAGCGACACCCCGATCTTGCGGTACCAGGGCTTCTTCGGGTCATCCGTGCTAAAGAGCCACCCGCGTTCGGCTTTCAGTTCCTCCCGCGTTGGACTGATAGGCAGGAGCATCACCAGCGCCTGCCTATCACTGGCTGTGAGCGGGATTGGGCGCTTGTAGTTCGTTTGCCAGTCCTGCCAGATGCGCCGCTCCTCTGGCGAGAGCAGGGATTCTGCCGTTGGCTGCGGATTGGCCTTGAGCCAGCGGTCAAGATACTGCTTGCGGTAAGCGTTCCAGTTGCCCGACTGCCGCTTGAAATCGGGCGAGGCGGTTTTCCAGATGCCGCGTAGTTGTTCGACGAAGGACTCTTGCGCCTGCTTCCAATCTTCCACTGAAGTGAATTGCTGAGAAACAACGAGCACCTGGGGAGGTGGCGATACCACCGTCGCCCTCATCGTGCGTGGGGGGAAGACCTCGGGGAGCACCGGGGGGATTGGCGCTGAGGTAACGGCCCCGAGGTCACTTTCGAAACCTGCTTCATTCCTGGGCGAGGCGTCACGGTTCTGCTCATGTGACGTTCCACCAGGAAGGGGTGCAGGAGCACCGGGCGTAGGTCCACCACTACGCCCGGGCTCAACTGCGGAGGGAAGAGAAGGTGTCTTAGGGATAGCAGGCAGGCGAGTTGTCATGCACCAGGGACAATCTGCCAGAGTTTGCGGGCGGCCACAGGTGTCACAGATACGCGCTATCTCTTGCTGTTGAGAATGAGTATCACTTGGAAGAGAGGGAGTGAGGGCGTCGAGCGGAAGCGAAGGCGCAGATGTGGCGGTGTCGGACTGCTCGCCCGTACTCTCTTCTCTGTTATTATTCTCTCTATATTCTCTAATATTCTCTGTATCTTCAGAAATAGCCTCTGAGGTCTCTTGTGGCTTAGGTTTACGGCCTCTTTTGCAATTAGAGTCGGCTCTAGTCACAATAAGAACCCGCTCTAATTGCAAATAGAGTCCCCTCTTATTAATAAGAGCCGACTCTAATTCAGCGTCATTCATTTTAATAAGAGCCGACTCTAATTGAAGTGAGGCTTTCAGGTAACTCTTTAGTTTCTCAGTTCCTTGTTCATAAGCAGCATAGGCGGCAAAGATGCGATCCATGTGTAGAATATAGATATTGCCATTCATCTTTTCCTTGACGGTCAAGTAACCCAGGAGCTGCAAGAGGGGAACAGCGGTGTCATGAATAGTTTTCACGTCAATCTGGTGGCATGCCTGTTCCTCAATAGCTGCTTGCGTGCGACACATGGTAAAAGTCTGTTCTTTCTCATCGTAGGTATCGAGTTTCCAGGGATTGTCATACCAGAAAAGGAGCGTACTCAAAAGCACAGCTCCTGGATTATTGTTGAGAGAGATGGGGACAGTCGAGTCGCGTACTACCACCATACGCCCTTTCGGGTAGCGCATTTTAGTGCGTTCGACTTTTCCAGATTCTGAATCACTCATGTTACACCCCTAAATGTTGTTAGATTGCCCTTCCATCTACCCCTTGCCATTGACTTGCCCTGTGGCAACGTCGTAAAATGGCAAGACGGTAGTGCGGATCAGACGTCTACTTTTAACGGCCTGGAAACTGCTAGGTAGACGCCGTACTATCGGCAAACCAAATAGATTTGCCTCAGTTATTCGGTTTGTGTATTTTCTTGATTGGTGTTCAGATGCTTCGCTAGATACTCGTCTACGTACTCCTGTCTTATCCGCCACACATTCGATACGAGAGACCCTCGCATCTCCTTCGTGCGCAAGAGCCGCCTGATCGCCTCTTCTGACATCTGAAGTTGTTGAGCTACCTCCTTCACAGTAAGTAGTTTGTCGCTCATAGTGATCACTGTGACCTCCTTTAGCGTGATTGAGGCACGCTCGCATCATACAACTTTTTTCTTGAGAAGTCAACTCTATGCTACTAAATACAACGCAATATGTACTATTGTTCACTACGCCACGCCCTCACTTTCCAGCATGAGTTCGAGTTGTGGGATCTCTTCTGGCATGAGGAGGGGCTGTGTCGTCTCTAAGCGTTTACGGGCTATAGTGGCTTGTAGTGGGTCAATCTCAAAGGCGATGAATTGTCGTCCTAGTTGTTTGCAAACATAGGGCGTTGTGCCACCTCCGGTAAATGGTTCCCAGATCACATCACCCGGGGATGAAAAACAATCAATATAATAGCGTGCTGTTGTTTCGTCCTGTCCCCATGCATGGAAGCGTTTATCTTGGTGTGGCGAAGTCCATAAGCCTTGTACGATCCGCCGGGGCCGTGGTTGCCCTGAGCACTTGTTTACATAAGCCAGGATAGATTTATAATTTGCTTGTGTAAATCGGTGTAAGAGTAGCTGAGAACTGCCTGCGTGTACAATGATGTAATCCCAGAAGAAGGTAAGATGCTGACCTAATTGGTACATCACCTGATCTTTCCAAAGGCAACCAGAGTATGTTAGGAGAAATCCATCAGGCTTGAGTACACGTTTAGCTTCTTTTGCTAGCCAGCCATAAAGCGGTAAGTACTCCGGAGGATACGGCGGATCGGTAAAAATCAGGTCTATGCTCTCATCAGGAATACTTAAACTCAGTTCCCTGGCATCGCCCGTGAGAATGTGGTTCATCGTGCGCAAAGATGACGCATCCTGCTCGTTCTCTTCTCTGGTATCGTTTTTCATTGTATGCTCTCCACTCGGCCTGGGAACGCTACTTCTCAGGCCGATATGTTCAGTTTTGTTTCTTTGGCCCTGGCTTGACTCTGATGGATGCGCCCATGGCTTTGTGATATCTGGCTGACGCTATCAGATCTTCGGTAATCTGTTGAAGTTCCTCTTTGATCTCTGCCATATCCTCGGGGCTACATTCACTCTTGAGCGCTTCGTCAGCTATACCCGAAGTGAGGCACCCTTCAAGGACAAATGCGGCTATGTTGGCAGCTCGCCCCTTACGTTCATGTCTATCCATATTCTCCCTCTACCATGCCGGAATCTGCACGGTCATCGCCAGGTACAGCGCCCAGGCGCTGCCCACAATGCACGCGCCAACGATCAGGTTGACGGCGATGCCAATCACCCAGGCAGCAACGAGGCTGAGTTTGTACGTCATTTCGCTGCCTCACTCGTCTCTGGAAGCTGTGCAACCATAGAGCGAAAGTTGGCAGTGCTCATCTTCACAAGTGCCACAATAGAGCACAAGAAGTGCTCATCCTCCCCGTGGCAGGCGTACAGACGGCACACGGTACGGTGTCTCCATTCGCTCTCACGCAAGTCGAGCTGGTAGCCACGCGCTTCAAGTAACTCACGCGCTAAGGTTAGCTTCATGATGCCTGCCTCTCTCTTTTCTCTCGCCCCTTGCGCCAGACTTCTTTTCGTCTGAGTAACTCGCCAATGCGCCCGACGAGCGGGGTGTGTCTGATGACTCCTGCCACTTTGCCCAGGCAGGGGAAGCAGACCTGGATAGCTACGCCGTGATACTCGAGCGTCGCCAATTGCAGCGGATTCTTCGGCCAGCCGCAGCGCTCGCACACTTCCATCAGGCCACCTCCTGTTCCTGGTAACACTGATACCACCGCTTAAAGTCTCTCCGTGCCATTTTGAGCGCAACGTGCACCTCTTTCTGCTTCATTCCGAGGAGTTTTGCTATCTCACGTGGGCGGTACTCTTCTGCCACAAGCAAAAACATCTGCTGCCGCTCCGGGGAGAATTTACGCCAGGCATACAAGACGAACCCAGAAAGCGCGTCTTCACCGCACCACTCGTAGGGATCGCCACTTTGTTCATCGATGAGGGCGGAAGCCGCTTCAAGTTCAAGGTGCTCTCGACTGCGGGGGCTACGATAATGATCGCTGATAACATTGGCAGCGACCCGTACAAGCCACGTATAGAGTTGTGCGCCGCTTGTGTCTTGCCTGAGACGGGGATAGAAACGGATAGCCTTGTAGAAGGTTTCTTGTGTGAGGTCCTCAACTGTTTCCGGCGACTGGACATGATAGCTGACATAGCGCTTCACCGCCGTATAGTAGTTACGACAGAGATCTTCCAGGCTAATAGATGGGCCATTACTGCTTTCGGTAGCGTTGATAAGAATAGACATAGTGATAAATACACCCCTATAAATTCTCTTCCCCTAGAGACTTCTGAATGACTTGACACTTCTTGGAAGTATCAGGTACAATCAGAGCAGGCACTACGGGAAACTTGAGGCGGGTACCACGGATCGGCAAACTTTGTGGTATCTGCCTCAGTGACGTTTTGGTAAAGATTTCTTCACCAACTACTTTCTCTGCAAAAACTGTGCTAGTTGCTGCTCTCTCTCAATCCTCCGGCCCTCTGCAATCGTGAGGTGACCCGCGTGCCACCAGAGAGCCAGGTCACCAAACGGACTGATGCTCCTGGACTCGTTCGCCCACTGATTGAACTTACGCCACTCTTCTGCTTGCTGATAGGCAGCCGTTACCTGCTCTATGGACGCTTGCTGCATGATTTTCTCCTTTATTGCATGGGCAATTGGATATCGATGATCTGCTTATTGTTTTTCTTTGCCCAGTCTCGTAGCTTGTCGATGGACTCAATAACTCACTCCTGGCGTTCTGCCTCAGAAGTGCAACCTACCTGATAGACCCAGGCTCGCTCTGCCTCTTGACGTAAGGCTTCATTTCCAATGCTTCCAAACTCGTGAGTGAAAACAGGACGCCCGAGCAGAAGTTCTACCGCCTCGTGAAGCTGACTGAATTTTGCACACAGCATCAAATCTTCATTGAGTTGATAGTAGGCAAACTTGCGCGGGTCAACGTCCGGTTCCCACCAGTGGTCAGTATATTTCTCCATTGCAGTTAGGCATTTTTGCTGCACTTCTGGGTCTGTTACTCCAATTGATTGTAAGTAAGCAAGATTTTCCATAGTTACGCCCCTTCCCTTATTCTCTGCTTGTATACTTTTTGTCGCTGCAGGCGTTTCCGAGGGTTCCTTTTGTAACGTTTTCTGTCTACTTCCTTGCGGCATTCTCTACAAAGGCGACTACCGTGCTCAACTTTGAGGTTGTACCCTTCATAGGGATGTCCTTTAGGGCAGTGTGTAACGGTTGCATTTATTGCCATTGGGACAATAGGACTGCGAAGAATATTCTCTCTATGAGTTACTGCCTCAAGATGATCTGGGTTTACGCAAGCTGGCTTACGGCAAAGATGATCTAATTCTAATCCTTCTGGTATTAAGCCCTTGTAGTGAAGATAGGATATCCTATGCGCTGACCGTTCACCTTTGCAATAGAATATTCCATAGCCCTTGTTTGTTTTTCTCCAAGTCCATAGCCAGCACCCAGTTGCATCTACTTCATATCTGGATATGAACCGCTGCAATTGTTTATCATTCATACTTTTCCATGGCCGCCAAACACTTCTGGCGTATCTCTGGATCAGTGACGCCAATAGACTCTAAGAACTGCTGATTGTGCATACTCCCCCCTTGTGTTATACTGTTCTGTGAAATGTTCTGTAGTAACTGACATTTCTCCACTTGACGAAGGGAACATAATAAGCATTATGGACCCTAAAAGCCGCCCACTCTCTACTCCCCTTCATCACCCGTCAAGGTAGGTGCTCTCGATATACTTCTGCAAGTCACTTTCCTTGACCCTCCACTCCTGCCCTTCTTTGCGCGCGCGTATCCTTTTTGTGCGTACTCGTTTCAGTGCCGTATCGTAGCTAATGCTGAGACGGCGAGCTACTTCATCGAGCGTCAATTCCTTATCTTCCTGGCTTTGTTCCATTAGCATCGCGCTCATACGCGCTCAACCCCCTTTAGGTAGATACGTACTGTTTCATAATGACACGCAACTAAACATACCATATCCCTACGGGAAATACAAGGGGTTAGGAGACGAATATTACCATCTCCTTATAATTATGAAAGAATTGTCATTTTCCCTCTCTCTCTCTATTATTGTAACCCCTCTCTCTCAGAAAGGGGAAGTTGCGATTCCTTCACCAGGTATGTTGAGGAATCGCAACTTCCCCTTGAAAAACTCAACAATCTCGTGTAAAATTGTAGATGGATCAATACTTGTATTGCCTGCTTGTAGGAAGGATAGACGACTAGACAAGCAGGTGTATGGAAACTGCCTGGGAACAGTGTCTCCGCGACTTTCTAAGAACAATGGCGGTGTGCAGCCAGGATACCAGCGCTAGCTACTGTGGTACCCTGAGACGCTTCTTTGCACAGCATACGCCCGACACCGTGACCCGCCGTGATGTAGAGGCGTTTGCTTATGCCCATCATGCTCATGGCGCTCCCTCCATCGCCACTATCAATCTCCGCCTCTCAGCTATCTCCAGTTTTTACCGGTACGCCTCAATGTATGTTCCTGCGGGGAAGACGGAACCCCTCTGGAAACTGGCTAACCCCACTCTTGGTATTGTGCGTGGTAAGCCAGAATACTCGCCCAAAGGGCTTACGTTTGAAGAGCTTACACGGCTGTTCTCAGTGATACCTCAAGATTCTCTCATCGGAATCAGGGATAGGGCTGTGCTACTTCTGGTGTTTTGGTCAGCACGCAGGCGTTCAGAGATTTCTGAATTGCTTTATGGCGATATTCAATCGGCATCATTTCCTGATGGGCATGGTGGGATGCGCCAAGGCTGGACATACTCATTTAGAAGCAAGGGTCATAAATCTGAACGTGATAGCCAGGAATTACCGCAACCGGCGAAAAATGCTATAGATTGGTACTTGATCGCGAGCGGGCGTATTCAAACGATACAGTCAGGTGACCCATTGTTTACGGCTATTGAAGGCGGCAATGTCAAACGTGGCGAGGTACGCAGGCTCTCAGCTAGAGGCATAGTAAACCGGATTACTTACTATGCAAAGCGCGCAGGAATCCATGCCTCTCTCCACACACTCAGGCATACATCAGCAAAAGCCAGATATGAAAGTGGTGAGGATATCAGAAGCATCCAGCATCTTTTGCGCCATCAGAATCTTTCGACGACTGATGTGTATCTCCGTTCGCTTGTTGGAACAGAAGACCCTGGTGCAAAACTTCTTGAGGAGAAGTACCGCCATTTGTAGCACGCTCCTTCACGAGTTTTTCACACGGAAAATTTATAATTCCTTATGGCGAGCGTCTTAGTAGATAGAAGTGAGAAATCGTAGCACACCCCAGTAGTCCTATCCTGTACCGCTTTCCCATGTTGCTGTGCTAAGATGGAAGTCCAGACGCAGTTCTTCTCGTGCGATGTTGTCTTGAGTCTCCATCCATGAGAAGAGGCAACGCATTCGCTCCTGGTGAAATGGAAGTAGCCAGGAGCTTTGTGTTTATGATGTGGTTATGCGGTAAACTTACGGATATACTTTAGAAGGGCCTCGATACGTTCTGGATCATCTGCCAATTGTCCTAATGCTCTGTTACATCCTACACAGAGTAAGCCTCTGATTTCTCCTGTTTTGTGGTTGTGATCTACTGCCAGGCGTCGAATTTTTTGATCTTTGCGTCGGGTTGTAGCTGTCTCTTTGCATCCACATGCAGCGCATACACCATTTTGTGACTCAAGCATGGAAGCATACTGTTCAGAAGTCATGTGATACTTCCTTTTCAGGTGGATATTGTGTTGCGATACCTCATTATACTTTCTGCCTTTTCCTTGTTTCCTGATGCAGGACTTACACATAGAACCATAGCCTGTACGGTAAGATCCGTCTTTTCGGAAAAGTTCTACAGGTTTTATTTCATTGCACCCTTTGCATAATTTGGGGGGCAAATTGAGCAGAGGCACGTGTTCAAGGCGTTTGCGCCTTTTTCTATTGCGTGATCTTTCATTGAAACAAGACTTGCATTCGTAGGAATATCCATCTTTGTTCTTTGGATTTCTATAAAACTCGTCGGGGGATCTCAATGCTTTGCATGTGGAGCAGTGTTTTTGAGGTATAATATCTTGCATGGTAGAAGCTTACTCCTTCTATCTAGTCCTGGTCTGGTCTCAACAGACCAGGACTCACCAATATCTTAGGTCTTCATTATACCACAAGCCCGCTTGAGAAGCAAGTTCAGAAGTAGCCAGGGGCTTTGTGCGTACTAGAACATTTGTATCTTCACATGCATGATATCCTTGTAGCGGTTATCTACACGTTAAATGTGTAGATATACACAAGAAAGGAATATCTCATGCAACCACCAGAAGGCCACGAGCAGCCACCGCAACCACCGTATTATCAGTCGCCCGGTCAGCAGTACGGGCCTCAGTACCCACAACAGCCCATGTACCCGCCACCAGGGCAGCCACCGAAGAAGAGGCGTAGAACCTGGCTCTGGATTGTCCTGGGTGTCCTGGCCGTCCTCCTCCTCGGATGCATCGGTGTCGTGGCGCTCGCCTCGCAAGCATCTAAGACGGGCACAAGCACCCTTGCAACAACCATCGCCACGTCTATTCCCACCTCCGCGAAAACCCAATCAGCTACCACGCCGCAAGCAGGGCAGAAATGGACAACGGTACGTACTTTCTCAGGTAGTAGCAGTAAGAAGACGCCTTTCTTCACCGTTCCTGATGACTGGCGGCTCCACTGGACGTGCCGCGGCGGCGAGTTCGGCGGCAATCTGACCGTGACGATCTATGGCTCAGGCAATGCCTATGTTGACTTGCCCATCAATACGACATGTGCTGCCGGCAAGACGGTCAGTGACACGACAGAAGAGCACCAGGCAGGCAACATCTATCTGGACATCTCAGCCCTCAGTGATTGGAGTATCCAGGTACAGGAACTCAAGTAGGCTTCCTCGCACACGAAGATACCCCGGCTTCCTGCGACGAACAGGAAGCCGGGGTATCGTGCTCATGGCAACCACTTTCATGGTAGCACAGCGGGGCAAGATTAACTTACCCAGGGAGAAACTTCCTCTAGCACCACGTCCTTGACAATCATGCCCTTTTCATCGTCGGCAACATTGGACTCCAATTGCCGCTTTGCCTCAATTGGACTATCAGCAACAATTGTCATCCAGGTTCTACCCAACTCACGAGGAGGATATTCGTTGCCTTGTAAATCAGTCCAGGCCCGTGCTACGGGAACATACGAGAACTTGTAAATTTGTGCCATTTCCTTGCTCCTTTCAGAACTTACTTGCTATTGTGTTTCGCCTGGCAGCCCTCGCACTCATTTTGTACGAAGGTCATCGTTGCCGTACTGAACTGCTGGTGGCAGGTCTTGCACTGCTGCCAGATCGTCAATGGAACGTCCGTCCACTGGCTGAGGGCCTTGCCATCATTGGCCCATGCGCGGTAGGGGTTAAATCTTCTTGCCATTGTCGTTTCCTTCCGCTCTCTCGTGTTTCATCTTACATACTAAGTATACCACATATGTAGTGCCTATGTCAAGCCTATATACACCAATATTGACCAATCTGGGGAAAGTCAGGAAAACTCGTTGTGCTTCTGTTGGGCGAGCCCGCGCTTGGGCACGAGCGGCAGTTCAAATACATCCTCAGCCTTGTACAGGTTGAAGCGCTTATTCCTCCGCTCGGCAATCTTCAAGTTCTCGCTCTCTACGTGACGCCTCACGGCTGACTCAGGATAGACGTGATCAATACCCTCTTCATACCTGGCACGCCAGGAGAGGATGCGAGCGGCTTCTTTTGTGGTGACATTGCCATTGACCGGCTTAATTGCCAGTTCTCGCAGTGCCTCTTGTATTTTCTTCTGTGTGTATAATACTGCCATAGCTACCTCGTAGTTGTGTGATATGTAGCAAGTATAGCACGTCATACGAGTTTTTGCAATCCCTCAGAATTGCTCAATATTGGCCTGTTTTCCCTTGACATAGGCACTACATATGCGCTATAATATACTCAAGAGGTGAGAACAAACCGCCTCGGGAGATAACACTCATGACAACTCGAACACTCAGACGCACGAATATCGGCCACTCCAAAAGCGTAGAAGCGCTCATGGTACATATCGACTGGACAGACGCCAAAGTCGTTCGCATCGAAGCTCGCAAAGATTTCACGATGGCCGCTCACACGGTCAAGGTGCTCCACGATGAGTACACACCTCTCCACGATGCCCCAGTCAACGTTAAGGCCGGACATCGGCTCTACTTCTGCCAGTCGGACGGCTTTCCCGGCTGGTACTACGTGTTGACTTACCAGGAAGCACGTTTCGCCTTCACTTGCTCGTGTCCCAAATCGTATCACTTTCATAAAGTTTGCGGACATTCGCAGCACGCGATGACTTTTGTTGGTCATCGCTACGCACGGCGGATTGAGACTGAGCACTTCATCGATCCCGCAGGGCGCGCGCATGTGGAGGACGAGCTGCGGCAAGCCAAGCAGGAACGGGAGTATGAGAATCTGAGTAGTGCGTCTCTCCATGTGGAAGAGGCTAGTGTCGAGTATAGTAGAGTAGCATAGGAGGTCATAATGCCACACACAAAAGTTGAAGCCGTCAATCGGCTATTATTAGAGGGGGAGCCCGGAAATATCAGTACGGATGACCATGCTAGCTACGCAAGTACGGGCTATAAGCCTCAGTATGTAATCGACGCTATGAATGAAGTGTTCTTTGGAGAATGGGGCTTCTCAGAAGTAGGGAGCGAGATTGTCCCTGGTGATAAAGGAGCGCTTGCTGTATCCCAAGTTCAGGTGTGGCTAGCCGGCATTGAGTTCAAGCCGACCTCCTGGGGACAAAACCGCGTCACCAGTGGCAATGTCGGAGACGCGAAAAAAGGCGCTCAGACCGATGCCATCAAAAAGGCGCTCAGTTACTTCAGTATCGGCAATCGTGCTTACCTGGGTCTGTTGAAAGAGGAAAGTCAGGGCAATCAGAATGGCAGCAGGCCGCGTACCGTTCGGCCAGCGGCAAATGCCCCTAGATCGCTACCAGCAGCCCAACAGACGGCGCAACTCCCTTATAGGGCTATCTATGACGAGGGCGTGAAGAGGGGCGCGTGGACGCGTGAGACGTTCTACGCGACAGCCTCTAGCATCCTTAATGGTTTCCCGGTCAATGCCAATAATGTCAAGGCACTGACACAGGAGCAGCTCCAGAAGCTGCAACGCGATGTCGAACGATACCAGGCAGAGAAAGCGAGTTAGGAAATGAGCATTGCACAGAAATTGGCCTGGGAAATCCAGGCACAGAATGACCGTGGCGAGGCGACGGCCCGCCAGCGTCTGGCACTAGAAATTGTGTACGGCGTCGCGCTGACGCTCGATGACCAGCCTGAGTTATTCAGTGCGGTCATAGCATCAATCATCGAACAGGTGTCTGACCCAGAGATGCAGCGCCTCTTGCGTCTCTATATGAGGCGCGGACTGAAAGCGAGTTAGTCATGCAAGTAGCCAGGCTTATTGTGCGCGTAGTCCAGCTAGAATGCCCGCATTGTCACGAGACGATGAAGGACCCGAAAGGCAGGGAGGCGTCGATCCATGCTGATCGGTCAGAGATTTGGGACAAGATGGCGAGCGCTCCTCTGACGTGTGATGCATGCGGGCTCTCGTTTAGACTGCCTGCTAATCCATTCCAGAAAGCGAGTTAACGCGGATGTATACCTTTGAAATATACCTGGAGCCCGCCGATACCGACGAGCCACGCCGGTTCCTTGGGACTATCCAGGCCGATACGATGGGCGAGGCGTTACATAAGGCAAGCCAGTACTGGGAAGTGCCGTCATACGATTTGGTGGCTGTCCAAGTCGTCAACAAGTCATTTGGAGCGAGGTAGACTATGGCAGAGATACAGCGAGCAGACTGGGTGACATGCAAAGATAGTACACTGGTTGGCGTTGTGCAGCGTGTAGCGCGTGATGGAAGTTGGGCTGATGTGAACTGGGGGTCGCACTCGAAACGTATGCAGACCCAGCACCTCGAAGTCCAGCACACTATACAGCGCGGGGATTGGCAGATCACGGATGAGACACGCCGCACACAGTTAGAAGGGAGCAAGAGTTGAAACTAGCAATTGTTGATCTGGATATGGTCGTAGCCGACAACACGAAGCGATTTGAAAATGCTGCATTTATGCGCGGCTATTGGCATGGACAACTCACTGATAAGCTAAAGGAGCCGCTAGCCAATCCGACTAATCAAGCCTTTATTGAAAAGGGACTTGATGACCTGCTAGAAAACCTCTTCTGGCAAACGGCTTTTGAACCTGATCTCGTGCAACTCGATACGCTGATTGAAGGCGTAGATGAAGCTCTTTACCATTTAGAGGAGGAGTTGGGGTATCATATCGTTTTCCTGACAAGCCGTCCTGAGTCGATGCGACAAGCCACGCGAGAATGGCTTCTTAAATACCTTGATGAATCATTGATGTCTTGGGAAATCGTGATGAAGCCGCCAGCTTTCCAGTTTGTAAAGACAGTGACATGGAAAGCAGGTACCGTGCAGATGCTTCACCGCTTGTTTGAAGCCGATGAACTTCTATTCATCGATGACGAGGTAGCCAATCGGCAAGCCATTCTCGATGCTTACCCCGACGGTGGAGACTTCGGGATTGTCCGCGTAGCAAGTAGTCTGGATGAGGCTGTCAAGCCATCTTAGTAAAGTAAGGGCGCATAGCTGAGGTAGAGATATGTTGTTCGATAATACAAAAATCATCCTGGATTTGTGCGGTGGCAGTGGCGCATGGAGCAGGCCATATACAGAACATGGCTATGATGTGCGCCTGGTGACTCTGCCCCAAGATGTGCGTCTCTACGAACCACCGGAAAACGTCTATGGTATTCTGGCAGCTCCTCCCTGTACCCTGTTCTCTCTCGCAAGAAATAGATGGGAGCGGACAGAGGAAGAGATACTCCAGGCACTGTCAATCATCGATGCCTGCTTGCGTATGGTCGTGGTGTGTAACCCCGTGTTTTGGGCGTTAGAGAACCCGGTAGGAAAACTCTTTCATTACCTGGGCAAGCCTCAATGGGTATTTGACCCCTATGAGTATGGCGACCCGTACACGAAGAAAACAGCGTTGTGGGGTAAGTTTGCTATTCCACAAAGAGCGCCTGTCCCGGCTACCATGGGAAGTATGATGCATACGATGGTACGCGATTCGGCAAAGCGTGGTATCACGCCACAAGGTTTTGCGCGGGCGTTCTTTGAAGCAAACAGATAGGTTTTAGTACATCTATGTCGGGTTCATGTATGTGACAACTCCCCCTGCATTTATGCAGGGGCTTCTCAGTTCAACCGGTTTTCGTGACCGTCCCTGAAGGCCATGCCCTGGCCCGTTTGTCCGTTGCAATCTCACAAGCGGCTTTGTATCGCCTGACCTGCTCAACGATTGGCACATTGACAATTTTACGCTAGTGCTTTTACCCAGGCGAACGTTTTAGCCTGGAACCCAGCGAAACACTATTCGGTTATCCATGTGCATCGAGAAGTCTGCACTGGGGCTTACGCCTTACCGTCTTACGTCTTCTCGAGAGACAACCATAGTATAGCACATTGACAGACACCTGTCAAATGAATATACTGGTTACATGGAAAAGAAATCGAAAAACACAACGATGCGGTTTACTCCGCAAGATATGCAAGCAATTAAAAAGATCAGGGGGTTGTATGGGTGTAACTCAGATACGGCGGCAGTGCGCTTAGCTTTGCAAATTGTGGCAAGGCAAGAGCAAGCCCCACCCATCATGCCCCAAAAGGAACGCCTTTTTCACCCCCATGACTTCAGTCATGGGCACTCAAAGGCGGTTAGGGGTAGAAAGGATGAGCTATGATCTTTGACGATTGGACAGGGTGGCGCGGCTGTTGTCGCCACTGCAATCGAGGTATAAGCGTGTGTGGTGATCTTGATGAGCGGGGATTCTGTACCTTTTGCATCGATCATGGGAGGGACGGTCTCTATAGAGACTCACCTCCCAAACGAGAGCAGCAAGGAGCCGGTGATGAGTGAAGAGATTCGTTTTGCCCGCTGCCAGCGCTGTAACCTCTCCATGCGCGTCCGTGTGCGGTCTGGTAACCCTGATGCGCTCTTGATGCAACACAGCGAGACGGGCGAGGGCCTGTGTGCCAGTTGTGCGGCAACGCTCTTTCTGTACAGCATCGAGCACATCAAGCAGTCCATCGACGGCAAGCGGGAGCTGCTCCTGTGGGATGCGATGCAGCAGCAGTTTGCGAGTCTCATGCAAGCGGGGCATGCCGATGCCAAACCGGAGGAAATCAACTGGCAGAGCGTGCATGATAACTGGGAACTGCCCTTTCCCAAGTCAAAGAAGAGGAGCAGGCGATGAGTGAGCAGGCAGAGATTGAAGTCATGAAAGGCCTGGCAACTTTGCTGCGAGAATACCGTGAGGTAGCGGAACGGATTGTGATGAGGTATAGCAACAACAATTGCTTTCTACTTGCGGCAGATAAGAAACGTCTCGCACATCTCAACAAGAAGGTGGATGAGATAGAAGCCATACTCAAGAAGAGCCTTTCAGTTGGATAAGCGTCGGTGAATGCCCGTACAAGGGCCCTAGAAAGTGTAGTCACCTATGAACAATCAAGCACTTATCATCTCGCATGGCAGAGACAAGCCCACTGTCGATCAAATGGTCGCAGGCTGGTTGCACGCCAAGACCTCACTTTCCCATAGCCAGATGACGCTGGACGCCTACACAGACTACATGGCCGCTTTCCGCGCTCTGCTCCACCAATATGGTCTGGATCTCGATAGCGAAGAGACCGTGATTGCTGAGTACGCCCAATGGTGGGCTGAGTATAGTTCTCTTGGCAACCCAATTTCATCCTCAACGCATAATCAAAGGATCCATACCATCTCGAGCTTTTATGTCTACGCTCGCAAAATGCGTTACTTGCCCACGAACCCCATGGAGATGGTTGAGAAGCGTAAGGTCTCCCATCCGCACGCAGCTCACCCACTGGATAAGGACATGGTTGAAAAAGCCCTCGCCTCCATCGACCGTTCTACTCTTCTCGGCAAGCGCGACTTTGCCATGCTTAACCTACTGCTCAACACTGGCCGGCGGGTAAGCGAGGTCAAAAACTTGAAGTGTGGGGATATTATGCTCACCGGCGGAACCGTCACCGTCACCTGGCAGAGGTGCAAGGGCGGGAAAGTCATGTATGATAACATTGATCTGCTCGTCGCCCACGCGATCTTCGAGTACCTGAAAGCTGCTTACCCGGAGGGATGGAAGTCCACTGATCCAGTATGGCTTTCCTGCTCCAATCATGGCAAACGCGAACCGATTGGCTATAGGGCGATAGCAGGGGTGTGTCTGAAGTATCTGGGAACCACCAAAGTCCATAGCACGAGGCATACGGCAGCTCGCAAGCTTCAAGAGTTGGGCGCACCGCTGAGCCTGATTAGTAAGTTACTGGGGCACTCAAATCAAGCGACCACAAGTACCTACCTGGAGAGTTTGCACCAGGGCGAGAACCCGTTCGCTCGGGCGTTGGCTGAGTCGTACGGCCTGAAGGAAAAGGAAGAATGAGAAAAGAAGTCCTGATTCTACAAGAAGAGCGGTTCGTTGTTCTCCACCGGGAATTACATGCGAAAGCCAGAGAAGCAGCGGAAGCGAGGAAGACCCTCGTAGAACTCTATGTGGCTGTGCATTTTCCTGGTGTGCCCTATAAAGCAACGATCATGGATGATAATATCCTCAGTATTGACCTGGTTTTCCCTGGACTTGGGCGTGATCTCTCGCAAACCATCGTTAATGAAGTCAGAGAATACCTTCGTAGTTTGTTGGAAGTGAACGAACAGTCAAAGGAGCAAGAATAATGGCTAATCAATTTGGTTTCATGACTGACCGTGATACCCATTTCGCGGGCTTTGCCAAACTGTTGTGGGATGAGTTGGTACGAGCGAACGAATATCACTATATCGATGTGAATACTGATGACGACGGCATTGACCCAACTAATTATCGGCTGGTTATCGCCCGCCGTGCCTATGACCTGGCACAGCACGTTAGAGACGACATACGTTCGTGTGCGTATTCCCTTACCTTTCCTTCGATAGATGATATTCCCGACCTCACGGAATGGCCTGTAGAGCCTGATGAGGCTAGTGAAGGTAATCCCGCATAGCTGTACTAGAAAGGAGGGGCTTATGCAGACAATCCATTTACGTATTGAGCCAGGGCATTATGTTCCTAGAGCAGGAGAGAGTGTTCAATTTGAGGGCTTTGCGGGTATCTATCTCGTGAAGATCAAGAACATTCTTGAACGTTCAGTCCATCCTGATGATGGAGCAATCTTGATGAAAGTACAGGGGACAAAGCGTCTCGTAGAGGAAAAGAAATCATGAGCGAGCCAATAGAAGAACTGCATGATTTCACGCTAAAGATTTATTGCGGTTATCGGAGTTGGCCTGATGACATTGAGCACTATTGTCAGGTGACCTATCCCGCCTTTGGCTCTCAAGAGCCAATTACCGTCGATTATACCCATTCTCCTGGTACGCTTGATACGTTTATCCGCCGTGCCGCGCAAGATATTATAGCCTACATGAAAGACCCGGAGGAATGGGTAGAGAAGTACATTGCACATTCCTCTGATGAGTGGCGCAAACTGAAGCAAGCGCAAGAGCGCCTTGAGGAATACCGTAAGGAGATTGAGGAGTATCAACAAGCAATCGCTCACGATGAGGGGCGGCTCAAAGAATATGAGACTAAGGTTGCTGAGTTACAGGCCAAATTAGGGGCAGAGCCTGACAAGAACTAACGGGCCATACGTGAGGTAGAAATATGCAACGATACGATACCCTTTTACATCAGTTAAACGCTCTCCCATTTGGGAAAACAGTGCCGCGTGATCTTGCGATGGCGCTCTTAGAAGAGATACGGTTACGAGATAAGTTAATCAGCGACTTTCGTTTGTTCCTGCTCAGTTGGGATGCAACGCTTTCAGAGTATGCATCAGAAGCTCATCATCGGCAATGGGCAAGAGAACGGGCGAACCTGCTACAATCAGCGGCAGAGACTTTAGAGGGAGAATGAGATTAGAAGAGCTTAGTGCCTGTTCTCGCTGCCATCGGTTTTGGAGCGAGGTTTCGCCTCATGAGACGCCGTACAAGTTCGTGGGGCATATTCAGGTGGCGACCTGCTTCCCTCTTTGTGAGCAATGCTGGCAAGAGCTCACGCCAGAAACGCGTTTACCGTACTATCGTGAGCTTTTTGAGACATGGGAGCAATTTGGGCCACAACCGACTGAGACCTGGTTACTAATCGATGAAGCTGTGCGAAAGGGCCTATGAAGGTTGAGCAGGGGTTTCAAGTCGTTGCTTTAGTAGAGATGCATCGAGAATAAGGTAACAGAATGGCCTGTAGAGCCTGAGTAAGGTAAGTGGGCATCATGGAGGTCGAACGAGTTTTTACGAGTTTCAGAAATTGGTATCAAATTGGTATCTTTTTCCTCTTGACATTCTGGTATCACGATGGTATCATATAGATATCAAGTGAAGTACTTGAGAGAAACGATGAAAGACCTGAATACAGGAAAGGACATCAAAGAAATGAAGTTTTTAATCGAAACTGGCTCTGAGAGCCACACCACCTCATGGCAGTCCATGCAAGCAAAGTTTGTCGGTGGTTCAAACGACGGTAAGTTCCTCTATCAGAATAAGCCAGCTATTGTATCTCAGGAATGGCTCACACCGAAAACGAATGCAAAAGTTGTCAAGACAGTTTTTGACCTTCCGCAAGGAACTAAAATCCTGATCGACTACAAAGGCTATGAAGGTCCTGAGAAGTTCATAATTGAACTCGATGAGAGTCAGGAAGTCCAGGAGATTGAAGTCGGAACAAGCCGACTTCGTACCTACACTGTGAAGGGTCGCTGGGTGCTTGTGCGTGATTTGGTCAAGAGTGCTGAGGATAGCTTGAAAGCATCCCAGGAAGAAGGTTTCTAATGGTGGGAAGTTTTACCACGCGCCTTGATGATCAGCTTTTAGAAAAGCTTGATCAGATGGCAGAAGAGCAGGGGATGAGCCGTCAAACGCTCATCTCTCAGGTGCTGGCTCGGTATACTGAGAAGCCAGAAGAAGAGTATTACACGATCAAAGCCTATAGCGATGACCATCAGCGCTATGCTGATATCCGCTACATGGACGGCTTTGTTAGTGAGCACTCGACAGGCTTTGACGATTCTAACAATGATTGGCGCATTTTAGAGCACGCTAGGGATTTGGTAGAGCGTAACCAACTAGGAGACAAAGAGGAAGCAATCAAGCTTTTCCAAGCTTTGTTTGGTGAGCGCAATGTATTCGTGAAAGATGAATAAGTAAAGCACAGCGCTGCCCGAGCGACAGGCCCGCAAGGGCGAGAAAGGTGAAGAGACAATGGCAGCCACTGAATTTATGATTTTCCTCCCGAATGGGGAGGAAATACCTGTACACCTCCTCATTCGCAGTCAGTCAGATGGGCGTATCAAATGCGCCCTCGCTTTACCGGAAACAGCCAGAAAGGCTGTCCCTCATTTATCCATCAAAACGGCATCTGATATCAATGAGGAAAATTGGCATCAGACATCCGTCTTGCGGGGATGGATTGATGGTGTCGCACCGAATGAAGCGGCTTTTAATGTGGATCTAGGGGAGAAATACGGCTCCCTCGTTGGGATATTCACGCATTTTCTCTCATCGGAGGGGAATTGCATTGCAGTGTTTGAGCTGAGGGGCTCTTCATGGAAAAGGGTAAAGTAACCTCTCGCATCACGCCTCCCTGGCAATGGGGAGGCACACGAAAGGAAAGATCATGGATGAGTATTGCCCCGAATGCGGGGGTCTCTACAGTCCCGATGGGAGTTGTTGGGATTGTGGACAGGAAAGACCACGGTAGTCTTCTCTCGATGAAGAGCACCTTACGAAATTGGAAGCTCGCAAGGACGAACTCTTTGCGATGGATGATGTCCTTGGCTCTCTGGACTCCGGTGAGCAGGTTGAACTTGCGCAGCTCACTCAGGAGACGTTGCGTTTGCGTGACTTGCGTGAGCGCGATACGGGCAGTCGAGTATAGTCTTTTAGCCCTCCCCGACGATGTGCTAGGGAGGGCTAAAGTTTTAGGGAAACCAACTGCCCAATAGCTTACGTCGGCTTGTAGCCTGGGTTTACACAGGAAAAGGATGAAATCATGAACACAGTCGAGTTTCACAAACTACTACGCAAAGCAGTTGCTTACTATCTGACGGATGCGCCTGAGTACACATCGGTCATGGATGAGTTATCGTCAAGTTGTGAAGATGGTCAATGGGACATGGTAGAAGAGGCACTGCTAGAAGTTGATGAGTTTATGGCAGAGAGTGATGCAGGCACGCTAGCGCAAAAAGAACGCCTTGCCGCTAAACGGGAGAATAGACCTTCACGCTATCCAACCTGTTTTGAATTAGATGAGGAACGCTACAAGCAAATAGCCATCTTGGAGAAAGAGTATACAGATCGTAGTATCAAGTTTCGTCAAGTTCCTGATGAACTTACCCGCTCTGAACTTTCCTACATGGCTGATCTGCTGGCAAAGGATGTCAAGCGACAAAAAGACGCTCGTGATAAACGGATTATTCAAGATTTATTGGGAAAGGTGAAACAACTATGCTAAACGATGAATTACAGCCATACGGCTATGCTGCTCGTTATCGGTTTGGTGGAAACTATTATGCTGTACCATTAGATCAGTTGAAAGAGCATCCTGATATCAACAAAGAAGTTCTGTTGGGCAATGCTAGCAGGCTGGAAGCAATGACGGCTATCAAGAGAAAGCGCCTCTATGATCTAAAGCTTAACGGAATGGCCTGTAGAACCGACGTGAAGTAATACATCATAGGTGTGGTTGAAAAACATGCAATAGATGCATAGGATGTCATGGTTTTTCAGCGTGTTTCACATGAAGGGTAGAAAATATGGCAAAGGTCACCTATACGTACTGGCGGCATTTCAGTAAGTACTCAGAAGAAGAGAAGAATTTGGTCGATGCGCTTGAGCGCGCTGATAACGACGTAGGATATGGCCTTGCCTCTCCTGAGTCTATAAGGACGGCCAGTGGTAAAGTTCTCGATGACGAGGAGATATACGACTACTGGGAACGCCACAAGGAATTAGAGAAGTTGGGAGCAGGACGAGAGCAGCAACGCCTGCTCTCTTTGCGCGATGAGACCTCCCGCTTCATCGCCTGGAAAGAAGTGAGTGCCATTGTCCGTCGTATGCGCTGGAAGCCATATATCGGCAACTCACATGGCATCGCCTATCTTGTGGCTGATATATGGAAGAGAGAGCGGCGTATTGTGTCGGTGAAGCAACTACGTAGCATGACCCCTGCTGAGTTCTGGCAGCGATTGAGACATATTGACTCGTATCGCGTGGCAGAAGTTGAACGGAATATTTTTTAGCAGGAGTGAGCGATGGGTAAATTCGATCAGCGACGGAAGATAATCTCCTCGCATGGAACAACTGAGATCTCCTGTATGGCCACACTCGCGGGTTCAAGGTGCCATTTTCGCGGGTCTCGTGCCAGGTGAAGGAGTGCGAGGTCTAGCGCCTCATCCTCGGAAAGAAGGCCTCGGATTACATGCTGGCCCATCATGACCTCTTTCAAAGCCTGGCTGCGCACTGTATAGGTGATATGGAACAGTTTCACCGGCGTTCCCTGTGCCGCCAATGTCCTGCGGGCCCGCAGGACGGGACAGTTGGCAACATGGATGTTGGTTATCGCCTCCTGGTTCATAGTAATCCGCCGTGCTTCACAGCACATACAGACGTCATCTTGGAAAAAACCGCCGGCGAGTCGCTCTAAGAGAGACCGAATCTCATCGTCAAGTGGCGTGAAGGCCATCATATTCCTCCTCGCTTCACATACAAAAGGGAAGTGCAAAACGAATGCACTTCCCTTTACTATACATCATACTGGCAAACGACCGGTCAACTCCCTGGTGTACAGGTTGTCCCGGTATCGTAGACGCAGGAGTAGAGGTCGCCCCCGTTATTGCCCGGCACGGGATTGGTGTGCCAGTACATCTGTGGGGGGTTGCGCGCTGTCAAGAAATCTACTGCGCGAGACTGGGCAACAAAAGAGCCAGCTTGAGTCGCATAGCTCGAACCTGTCCACTGGCTTCCCCAAACTTGATGGCCTGTTACCGCGCTATCGGTAATATCTTCATTCAGACGCATCCTACTGTAAGATGTGGCCTCGTTATCAACACAGGCGCTGTTAGAGAAATCGTGGAAGCTGAACTGTACAAGGTACTCATCGAGTAGCCCGTCGCTATCATGGCACACCGCTTCATTAATGGAAATAAGAAACGTTGCCGTATAATTCACATCAGATGCGGGTACGGGAAGGCAGAGATTAAAGTCATTGAAGCCAGATGCGTCATAGCCATACACCCCGTAATGAAGCCCCGTTCCAGCACCGGCACAATAATTCCCAAATCCACCACCAACCGACTTAAAAAGACCGGCCAGGATTTTTGGATTGGCAGGTGATGCCACCATGAGAAACCGATCCCACGTCGCAGGCGAGCTATGGAAACTGGGGTCAGAGACGGTCATCGTGACGGCACCCCCGTACGTGGTTCCATTCCAGTACGTCCACGAGGAACACTGCGTCGAACAGTTAAATGATGCCGGACGCGCTGATGAAGCGAAGGCTTCCTGTGCACCCAGGTTTCCTAGTAACGTGAGAGTGCACAGTACGGTCATGAAAACACTGAAAACAACCTTGCGCATTGAAATACTCCTTCCAAAAAACAAAAGGACGCTAGGGAATCACTCCCTAGCGTCCGATACTGCCCGCAGGCCTCTAGTGCAACGCCAGACCCGGGCAAAAGAGCCCGATGATCTAGCTCTAGTATAGCATGGAATGGCGCACGAGACTATTGTTTGCAATTTGCCGATGTTTCCTCTATACTTTAAGCAAGAATTGATCAAAGGCGGTGTGTATGTATGCTCTGTTCCGATACCGGCAATCTGGAGGCCGTCAGAGTGCCTATGAGCGTTGCCGAGGCTGAGGATATCGCCAAGGCTCTCTCTGCCGTGCGTGGGCATGGCCAGGGCAATGGCGAGGTGTGCATTCCCCTGGTGAATGGCCTGTTTGATCGCATACGCATCGCGATTACCGCGCATCGCGGCAGGCAGAGCAAAAAGACGATACATTGAGCAGACGTTCTGATATCGGGACGTAGGTGCAGCACATCACCTTGACATGTGTCGGTTGGGCTATGCTTTCCGTAAAAGCGTAGCGCCTGGGAAGTACGGTACAGCCGCTTAGTATACAGGGTGATCAACCCTGGTAAACTTCTCAGGTTAGGAAAGCACTGACAAGAGGCTTGCGAGCAGTATCGAGTGCTGGATCCCTACAAAGGGGATCCAGCACTTTTTGTGTTTTGGAGCATGCCATGAGCCTGCGATATCGCGTCCTGTTCTACCTGGTACTGTCAAGCACGCTTCTCTGGTGCGCAGGTTGGGCCGCTTTTGCCTGGTATGTCTTTGTGAGGTAGTATGGCACTCTCATTTACACAAGAAAGTGGGCTGCACAAGTTTCGGGCCGTGACTGACAAGCAGGGCGCGTATGTGGAGTGCTGGTGTGGCAAGCGTCACTTTTTTGATTTCACCTGGGGCATCAAGCGCCTCGTGAAAGGTCTCAATGATTGGCTCCAAGAGCATGAAAGTTGTGAGCCCCGTCAAGAACAGAAGGCGGTGATGAGTGCATGAGTACAACAGCGAGACCTCCTGATTATCTGGAGGCGGAACAGATACGCGATATACGCCGTCGTATGCTGCTCGCCTGGGTTGTGGCCCTGGTGAGCCTGCTCGCCTGGGTGCTCGCCTATGAAGCATGGCACGTTCTCATGGCGCTGATGGTCATGCACGCAATGGTGAGGTAGCGATGACTGACTTTGTTACACAAGAAGAGCAAGAACCGACGCTGGGCGAGCGCATTGCTGAGGTGAGCACCCAGTTCAGTGGTACCATGACCTTCTTTGTCATCAACGCCGCCCTCTTTGCCGTCTGGATTGCTGCCAACACGCTTCTCCCCACTACGCTCCACTTTGATCCCTTCCCTTTTGCCTTCCTCACGCTCTCCGTTTCCCTTGAAGCCATCTTCCTCTCCATCCTGGTGCTCATCAGTCAGAACCGGCAAGCCGCCTATGACCGCCGCCTGAATGAGCATGACGCGGCGATTAACCGGCAGGCTGAGGCCAAAGTGGACGCGCTTACACAAGATATGCAGTCCATCAAGCGCATGCTGGCAAAGGTGGTGGTGGAATCATGAGCGAAATTATCAATGCCATTGTGCCAATAGAAGCTATTCAGCCACATCCGCGCAACTATAAAATACATCCTCCTACCCAGATTGCTGGCTTAAAGGTGTCACATAAGCGCTTCTCTCAATATCGCTCTGTCGTGATCTGGCAACGCCCCAATAATGCGTATGTCCAGGTAGCGGGGCATGGCATCCTTGAGGCGATGAAAGAGCGCGGTGTAACCCATGTGCGTGCTGACATTTTGCCAGAGGATACGCCAGAGGAGGATATTGAGGGCATCCTTATAGCTGACAATAACTTGCCCCTTGGCGCAGTGGACAATGAAGAGTTGTTGGTGATGCTCTTACAAGAGCAGCAGGACGCGGGCTATGACCTGGCCAGTCTGGGCGGTGATGATGAGACGTTGCGTCAGATGCTGGAAAGTTTGGGGGATGGTTACCCGGGCGGTGGCGCTGGCTTTGGTGCAGGTGCTGGCGGTGATGAGTTCGAGGTTAATCCCGATGAGGTAGAAGTACGCTGCAAACGTGGCGAGCTATGGGCATTAGGAAAACATAGGTTATTGGTAGACGACTCGACGGTGCCTGAGAACGTCAAGCGATTGATGCAAGGGGAGAAAGCCGTGCTGATGGCTACCGACCCTCCTTACGGTGACTCTTGGGTACAGAAAGCCAAAGATATGCAAGCGCACGGCTATGTCCATAGCCGTGCAGGACTGCACGGCTCCATTGAAAGCGATGATCTGAACGTAACCGACCTCAAGGCATTCCTCATCACCTTCTTGGAAGCGGCAAAGGCTGCAGGCGATCCACCTATGCCCTTTTACGTTTGGCACCGTGCCAAACGTATTGTGTTTGAACAATCCCTCCTCGAGTCGGGTTACTTCGTTCATCAGCCTGTTGTGTGGATAAAGCCTGGCTTTGTGATTGGTCGGTTACACTATCACCCTCGTTGTGAATGGGCACTGCATGGCTGGCGTCAAGGTAACGGTAAATGTCCCTTCTATGGTGAGCGTAACCAGTCGGACGTATGGGAAGTAGACCGTGAGAACGATAAGATACATCCAACGCAAAAGCCGCTCAAATTATTCGATATTCCCCTTCTGAACCACGCCAAAGAGGGTGAGATTTGCTATGAACCCTTTGCAGGCTCTGGCACCCAGATTATCAGTGCAGAGCGTTTAGGGCGCCGGTGTTACGCGATGGAGTTAGACGAAAAGTATGCAACCGTTTGCTTAGTGCGATGGGAAGCCGAAACAGGGCAAACTGCCCAACTCCTAGAACGTGTCGAGGTGCCAGCCCATGCCTAGAACTTGCACCATATGCTCTAGTGAGAAACGCGCTGAGATCGAGGCTGCAATTGTTGCGGGTACCTCGTATCGGAACATAGCGGAACGATACGGTACATCCCCACCAGCGATCACTCGTCATGCTGCTGAGCATATCGCGCAAGAGGTCAAGCAGTCGCAGGCAGCCAAGGAAGAGATGCAGGGCCTGGATGTGGTCAAGCAACTAAAGACCATCAACGCGGTGACGCTGGCTATCTTGCAAGAGGCGCGGGCTGAGAAGAGGAACGGCATGGCCCTCTTTGCCATTGACCGCGTGTGCAAGCAGTTGGAACTGCAAGCCAAGCTCCTGGGCGCTATCGATACACCACAGGTCAATATCTATGTCACACCGGAATGGCACACGCTCCGCCAAACGATCATTGCCGCGCTAGTGCCCTTCCCTGATGCGCGTGTAGCGGTCGCGGGCGCATTGACTCAGATGGAGGTTGGGCGTGCTGGCCTCAACTGACCTGGCTATGGCCCTGGACCCGGTACAAATGGCCCGCGCAGCAGGTATCGAGCCCGACCCGTGGCAGTGCGACCTGTTGAGAAGTCAGGCACAGCGTATCCTACTGAACTGTTCGCGGCAATCAGGCAAGAGCACAGTCGCGGCGGCGCTGGCGATGCATACCGCGATCTACGAGCCAGGCGCGCCCATCTTGCTCTTGTCACCGTCACAGCGGCAATCGCAAGAGTTGTTCAGGAAGTGCTTAGATGTCTACCGCGCACTCGATAGGCCGGTTGCACCGGAGGCTGAGAGTGCGCTCCGTCTGGAACTGGAAAACAGTTCGCGCATCATTAGCCTGCCTGGTAAAGAGGCTACGGTACGCTCGTTTTCTGGTGTGCGACTGCTGATTATCGATGAGGCCAGCCGGGTGGAAGATGGGCTCTACATGGCAGTCCGGCCCATGCTGGCAGTATCTGGCGGGCGCATACTTTTATTATCGAGTCCATTTGGTACACGCGGCTTTTACTGGGAAGCGTGGAAGCATCGCTTGCAGTGGGATTACTACGAAGTACCGGCTGAAGAGTGTCCGCGTATCAGCAAAGAGTTCTTAGAAGAAGAGGAGGAAACCATGGGAGAATTTTTCTTTGAACAGGAGTACCATTGCAAGTTTCTCGACGCTGCCGGTGCCGCTTTTCGCAGTGAAGATATAGACAGGATCGTGAAAAAGGACATCACCACATGGGAACTGTAACCCGTGATTGGGTGCTTGATCAAATTCACAAGCAACTTTACAACCCCGTTTGCGTCGGGATTGACGTGGGGCAAATCCACGACCCGACTGCTATTGCTGTGGCTGAGGTCAGCCAGCATGACACCGGCAAGTGGCGTTATGGAGAGAAGCCACAGCCGTCGCACTACACCGACATGGGTATATTCGTCCCGGCCAAAGATGTCTACCCCATTCTGGTGAGTGAGTACACGATCCGTCACATCCGCCGCTTGCCGCTAGGTACCGGCTACCCTGATGTAGCGATCCATCTCGCGGATATGCTGTGTAGCCCGCTCTTTGCTGACCGCGACGTGCGTGTACTGATTGATGTCACAGGGGTAGGACGCCCGGTCTACGAAGATTTACAGAAGGAAATTGAGACTCGCAAGTATGGGATCTGGAACAGAGATGGGACGTTTCAACCGGGTCAAGGGGAGATGCGCAGCCTCTTGCTGAAGCCCATCACCTTCTCCGCCGGTGAGAAGTACAACCGTTCGACCGGCGTGCTGGCCAAAGCGTACCTTGTGAGCAGGCTGCAATCTCTGCTGCAAGGCGGGCGCGTGCATGGCCCGGATACGGCTGAGATGAAAGCGACCATTGAGGAATTGCGGGTATATGAGATCAAAGTAACGGATGACGGCAAAGACAGTTATGGCGCAAGCACTGGCAAACATGACGATCTGGCCACTGCCATGTCGCTAGCGGTTTTGGAAAATCCGTTCGATGAAAGAGTTACGTACTCGAAAAGGGTGTATTGATTATGGATGTTACGCAGGATACGACCGCGATGCTCCCTGCTGGGGACTTCGACAAGCTGGACAAGCGCGAGCGAGAGGAGTTCCACGCCATGCAGGAGCGTATGGTGCAACTCTTGATGCGAGCAAGCAATGATTTCCAGTTGCACTACCCACATCTGCGCATCCAGTTCCGCTTCCAGGCTGAGGTCTATCAGACAGTGACCGCTAGCCCGTCAACGGTGAGTTATAGCCAGAGGATATTCTAAGGAGTCGCTATGACACAGACCCCTACGCTGGTTGAAGTTCAGGCTCAACCACAATACGAAATCACGGATGAGGATAGGGAGAGGCAGAAGCGCATTGCCGACGCCTGGCAAGCATACGACGGTGACCTGCCCAAGCCGCTTAAACCGATGGAGGACGAGGCCGACGACAATATCCTCGACAATTGTTGCGCGCCCGTCGTTAACACCATCGATGACTTCCTCTTCGGCAAGGAACTGGAAATCAGCGTAGAGGCGGGCGCGCCACAAGCCGCTCAGGACTTTCTCAATACGGTGTGGGGCAAGAAGGAAACCCGCCTGCCACTCTTGCAAGATGTGGGTATGAACGGCTCTATAGCGGGCCGGGGCTTTATGCGTATTGTGCCCTCGAAGGACAACCCGCGCAATCCTTTAAAGAAGAAGAAATACCGCCTGATCGCTCCTGATCCCTCCATCGTCTATGTCGAGACCGCGCCGCAGGACTGCGATACCGTGCTTTTGTATTGCACGCAGTACAGCGCTCCCTCCAAACAGGACAACGGTCGGCCGCTACAGGTCTACTACCGTGAAGAGATCACGCGCATTGACCCGGACGGCAACGCCTCGCGTGACATGGCAGACGATGACGACACGTGGCGTATCCAGCATTGGACGCAGGTTGGTAGTCCTGGTATGCAACCAAAGAATAGCAATTGGACACCGGCGGGCGCGCCCTACATCTGGCCCTATCCTTTCGCACCGCTCTTCAGTTGTAAGAACCTGCCCCGGCCCAACAAGTTTTGGGCCACGCCTGACGTCACGGCAGACCTGATCGGCCTGAACAACGCGCTCAATTTGGTCATGTCCTGTATCAACAGAACGGGCAAGATCCTGGGCAACCCGCTTATCTATAGCGTGGGCATGGGCAATACACGCATAGATCGGGCTCCCGGCACCATTACCAACCTGCCGACCCTGGACGGCAAGATCGTCGCGGTCAACTTCACGACCGATATCGCCAAAATGCTGAAAGTGGCGGCCGACTTGCGCTCTTCGATGGACGAGCGGTCGAGCGTGCCGGGCGTCGCTACCGGGCGCATTGCCACCATGCCACGCGGCAATCTCAGCGGCATTGCCATAGAACTGCTGTTCATGTCGCTGTTGAAGCTGATTGAGAAAAAACAGCAACTTTATGGCAATCTCATTATCGAAGTAAGCAAGGCTTTGCTTGTTCTCGCGGGCTTCTCAGCGAATATTGATATTACCCTGGCATGGCAATCGCCTCTCCCGCATGATGATCTTTCTTCAGTGCAGACAGCGATTAGCAAGAGGGAACTCAACATTTCAGAAACAACGTTGCAAAGAGAACTTGGCTATGATCCTGATGAAGAAGCCCGACTCTCGGATGCAGAGGATGCGAGAAAACTAGCGAAAGCGCAGGCCATGGCGGACACGTTCCCACCGGCCCAACTAGGCGCGCCCGCGCTGCCAGGCCAAAAATACCCTATTCCTGGCACGCCTGCACCGCAAGCAGCGCCACAGCAGGGAGGCAAGCCATGATTGAGTGCTGAACTTCAGTGTCTACGCAGAAAGGAGTACCCATGGTCAAGTCAAGCCAACCACAACAGAAAGCGATCCCACGCGCGCATACTCAGGATGAGATGGAGTTGGCCTTCAGGCGATTGCGCGCGGTCAAGGAGCATCTTGACCTGCTGCCAGATGATGATGACCCGCTGGCCGTCTTTGGCGATGTGATCGCCGAGTTATTGGAGAAACGCCAGATCGTAGCGGATGAGATCAGTTATAAGCAGCAGTGGCTGGCAGAGCATACGAGACGATAAGAAAGGAAAGGAGCCGAGCACCAATGGCTGACACGAAGAAAACTGGCACATTCAAGGGGAAATCGAACAAACTCGGGCATGGTGGACGTGCCGCGCAACTGAAAGCAAAGGGCGTGCCAGGTGGCGTGATTGGCGCAATTGCCAGGAAGAAGAAGGCCGCGCCGGGACAAGCCAATTATCATGGCGGCAAGAAGGGGAAGGGATAGTATGTATCGAAAGGGAGAAGAGTCCGGTTTCTTTTGGCATTGGCAAAACCTGAAGAAAGAGGATCATGTACGCGGGAAGTTGCTCTACGGGCGTGGATGGATTCATCATCGTAAGAGCCGTGTAGTCCTTGGCGCGGATTGGTCAATACCGACAACGCATCTGCATGGCTATATTGAGTTCAACGGCGGCGACCATCAGATAATGATGTCCTTCGCCTGTGGGCTGTTCGCGCTATGGGTGCATATCGAAGGGTCGCGCTTACTTGCGCGCCTCCCCGTCATGAAACCATATTACCCGCGCAAAATTGGATGGAGTCTCTTTCACTGGTCGTTTTCCTGGGATATCTGGAATGACGATACCGGGTGGGCTCCGCGTGTTCCACGATGGCGGCATGGCTACTTCGATATTCCCGATTTCCTCTTTGGTCGGAACACATACACCAAAGTCGCCTTCAAGCCCATTCCTACCGTTATTCCCATGCCTGAAGGCGACTATCCAGCAACGGTGACCTTCTTTACGCAGACCTGGAAACGGCCACGGCTTCCCTGGCCGAAGTCGCAAACCGGCGCTGATGTCGATATTGAAGGTGGCATTCCCATTCCTGGGAAGGGGGAAAGTAGTTGGGATTGTGATGAGGATGCCTATATGTCCATCGGCACATCGGCAGGTACTGTTGAGGAAGCGGTACAAGATGCTACTACGAGGGTAAATAAGCGACGTGAGCGCTACGGTGGCAAGAACTGGCAGCCAGAAACGGCAGCCAAAGGAGAGAGATGACACCAGCTCAGCAAAAGAATGTGGAGCTTATTAGGGCACTACGCAAAGAGTTGCGCAATATCAATACTGATATTGGAAATCTCATGAAGCGTATGGATGAGGGCACGACTGGCAGGAAAGAGGTAGGCAAAGCTTCAATGAGCGTAGTCAATGCCGGAATCGCACTTAAAGACGCTCTTGGTGAGATTGGACGCGAAGAATACCAGCGTGAGGAAGAGGACTAATGCTCATCTCAGCCATCATGCCGACCTACAACCGGCGCGAGTTTATCCCGCAGGCACTCTCGTACTTCGAGCGGCAGGACTACCCGTACAAAGAGTTGGTGATCGTCGATGACGGGACAGACACCATTATCGATCTGCTGCCGACCAATCTGCCTATCACTTACATCATGCTCTCAGAACGCT
>WNGR01001020.1_pt1 | contig 31484 bp, 46 predicted proteins | sample 5407581 | NCBI WGS metagenome assembly WNGR01 (sample SAMN13153383, study PRJNA577476) | soil metagenome | isolation source: 80 cm soil or saprolite under Garry oak tree replicate 2 | place: USA:California | collected 2016-06-15
CGGACGAAGCACTGTACGAACAGGATAACCGGACCAAGGCTGGCGGGAAGATCCACTACCTACCTGGTTTCCAGCAATCGTGGTCGCCAAAGTTTCCGGTGGAGAAGACGTCTATTCTGGCATGGCACAATTTCCAGCAGGTGTTAAGGAAATGGCACCGGAAGCTATTCAAGGTGCGTTTACTCGTTTCGACGCAAGCCCAGCAATGCGTTCGACTGATTTCGCTTCCTTCAAAAAAAAAAAGTCGCTCGCTGATTGCATCAAGACGAATGAGTTTATGCACGTTTACAATGCCATTATCGTCCTCAAGGAGATCCTGCCGGTCTTCCCACTGTCAGCTGTCATCGATCTGACCGGCCCACCGTTGAATCAAGTTATCGAAACGTTCATTGAAAAGGAGGAGCGTGGCGACCTGAAAATCTTAGCTAGGGCGTACGTCGCTCGACAGTTCCTAGTCGGTGTACCTCATCTGATCACGAATCGACCAGTTATCACGCTAGTCTCAAAAAGCGGGAACACCTCTGGGCTCCCGCAAATGTGCTGGCTAAGGTGAGGAATGGCGGCGGCTCGGGAGGAAGGATTAAGCGTGCTGACTTGAATCGCAGCAGAAGCCCGCAGCACCTTCTCCTCGTCCTTCCACACCCGTCTCTGCACCACCTGCGAGCGACAAGAAGAAAGCTACTGAGCCTGTGCCGCCCTCGGGTGATAGGTCGACACCGTCGGCCTCTCGAACCCATGCGCAGCCACCAAATGGTACAGAGAAATCGAGCACGTCGTCTTCAGCCAAATCTGCCATTGACAGGTTTGTTGATTAGTCTAGATACGCGCGAATACCCTCTTCTAATTCTCTTAGCAGTATCCCTCGCCCAGAGGTTGTGAGGCGAGTACGCACGGAGCCAAGGGGAGATACGCCGGGGCGGTCGACTGTCAACGGGAATGACGTAGACTCAAAGTCGCAGCTCATGGACGTTGACACACCTGCAGTCAGGCAAGAAGAGGTTACCGAGGGTGGCCGTCCGGCTCCCGGGCATCGCACGGATGCACCCATCAGCTCCTTGCATAAGACCGCCTTACTCCAAAGCAGAGAAAGTCCCACTCCTCTTTCAACCCCTGTCGCTGCGAACCACTCTCCAGTGAAGCAACCCCCGCATTCGCCACGTGGCCACCGAATCGTAGAAGAACGCATGTCACGATCTGACGCTGCGCCGATGCCACCTCCGATCGCACCCAGCCAGACTGCGTCTGCGCAAGAGCTCCGTGAAACGGCAAGGCAGTCCATACGCAGGAGCGAGGAACAGGCAGACACAAGAGTCATCGCCGTTGAGTCTCGAGGTGAATCGCGGATGAACTCGCCTGGCGCACCACGAAGAAGGTCGCAGTCGCCACCAACGCGGCCTGGCACGCGGAACGCGAGCACGGAGAGCCGGACGAGCGGCGAAAGACTCGTGGACCGCGGGGAGGTAGACCGTGCCGACGATCGGCGTCTCGAGCGCGAAAGCAGTCGCCAGGATGCGTACGCCTCAGAGCGACGCGAGCACCGCCGTGACCGCTCTGATCGAGAACGCGAGCGCGGTAGGGATCGACACGGGGACCGAGAACGTGACCGAGAGCATCGCGGAGAGCGCGAAAGAGACCCGGAGCGAGACAGAGAGAGACGGGAACGCGATCGGGAACGAGACAGGGAACGAGACCGCGACCGCGACCGTGAGCGCGGTGATCGACACCGACGAGACGAAAAGGATCGTGATCGGGAGAGCAGGAAAGACCGCGAGATCAGCGGTCGAACGGTGCTCCCCGCGGAAGACCGTGGTCAGTCTGTTCGTCCGGGACATCGTTCTGCCGCCCCTACCGATGAGACACTTGGGAAGCGAAGAAGGCCCGGTGACGATGACGTACGTATCCACCCGCCAGTGAGCTTATCGTGTTTTAATCATCATCCTCCGCTCATACATGGTTTACAGTCCGACCGCACCTTGAAGCGCAGCTCTCGCGAGAAGGGTCGTGAAGACCGCAGCAGGCGGACTTCGGATAAGGAAAAAGAACATGAACGTACGCGCGAGTCGGATCGGCGACGACGAGATCGCGAGGAGGACGGCGACGGACGTCAGGCACTCCCGGAAAAGGTGCGGCCCCATCTTAGACATCCCCCCCTTAACTTTTGGAGTGTTAGCTAACGAATGGCCCTGATCAACCCAAGCACTCGGAGAAGCGCGTGCTCGACGGCCCGACGACGACGGCCTCACCACTGCCACCAACGACACCATCCGCGCCACGGGCCATGGCGATCGGCGAACCTGTGCGGAACGGGAAGCCGGATGCCGGTGTACGTGATCGTGATCGTGAGCGCGATCGGGAGCGTGAGCGTGAGAGGGAAAGAGGAGACAGGGAACGTGAGAGGGAGAGGGAGAGAGAGTGGGTGCCTCGCGAGAGCGCACAGCAACATCACCATCGCGAGCGCGAACGGGAACGCGAGCACCTCCTGGCTGTGCATCCCCGGGACATGCCGCCGGGTGGCGGACCAATCGGCGCCACCCACGCTAATGCCAACGTTAACGTGCCCTCGGTCATGAACGCACCGCCACCACCACTGCCGCCACCACTTGCCGAAACGGCAGCCAACAACTCTGTCTCCGGGAGCAGCGGGAGTTTCCTCTCGCGAATCGGTGGGCCTTATCGCTCGCCTCCGACCGCCTCAAATTCGTTCCGCTCGGACGGAGCGGTGGTGGGGGAGCAGCGCAGCTGGCCACCCGAAGATGACTGGGACGGAACGCGGAAACGGACCCTTTCTGGTGAGCCTCCCCCCATCTTTTTGATCATTTTCATTCGCGCACACGCTGACTTTGGTGGTGGGTGGTGGGTTACGTAATGGTCCCTTCAAGACCGGGAGAAAAACTCTATGGAAGACGCGAGCACAGACCTGGGCTCAGATTCACAAGTGCCCAAACGGCCGCGCATTATCCGCAACCGGTATGTTACAGGCCCACAAACGCATGGTCTCGCAAAAAAATTGTTGCCTATCGACCCTGGCGCCAATGACAAGCCGCGGGCCGGACGGAAGGACTATGGTTAATCGCGCCTGCTGTACTCTACTGTCAGACTGGTCCATCCAGCAATCTTCATTTTATGTATTGAAAATACATGCTGTCCCCCCCTCTCTTTCGCATTCCTCACTACTACTGAATTATACAGTTTTCCGTGTAGCGTCTACTATCAACATAAACTAGACGATGCCACCATAAAGAGTAATCAATCTTCTCCGCGGGGGACTTCGTCGTCATGAGATAAAGAGGATGTGATGCGAGTTGAATCGCGGCTGGCCAATACAATTGACAGCTACCGTTTTATGAGTGTGAGGAATTCTTCGCGGGTCTTTTGCTGCGTGCGGAAGCAGCCGAGCATGCACGAAGTTGTTGTGATCGAGCCCGGCTTCTGTACGCCACGCATCGTCATGCATAAATGGCTTAATACAGAAACCGGCAGGAAGGGGGCAGTAAAAAGGCGGGGTGAGAGAGGAGAGGGGGGACGTGTGACGTGGAACGCATGAGCGAGATATCGGCGGCGAAGAGTGGCGTCGAGATGGGACGTACGTGGCCTCCATGACGACTGCGACCCCACGAGGTTTGATAGCCTCCTGTACGCAGAGGGCAATCTGCTTCGTAAGGCGCTCCTGGACCTGAAGACGTCGGCTAAAGGTCTCGGCGATGCGTGCGAGTTTTGAGATGCCCAAAACGAGCTTGTTTGGGATGTACGCTATGGCAATCTGCGAACAAGGTGGATGTGATGCTGTAAGTGGCCAGATGGTCGGGCATCGGGAGGGGAAAAAAGATAGCGCGCGCGATGAAGAAGGGGGGAATAGTATGGGGACGAACCTTGCCCGTGAAAGGGACCAAATGATGTTCGCACAAGCTAGAAATGTCGATTTCGCGAACCAGAACCATCTCGTCATGATCCTCCGCAAAGACAGCACCATTGATCACGTCTGCGCGGGGAACGTTTCACTTTTCAGTCTTTGGGGGCGCACCACGGATGCAAGAAGAAGAAAGGAAAAAAAAAATGGGGGGGTGACGACGAACCTGCAAGACGATCTTCATAGCCCTTGGTCATCCACATCAAGGCCTGGGCATATCGTTCGGGTGTGCGAAGGAGGCCCTCTCGATCAGGATCTTCACCAATGCACTCGAGCACGGTGCGCACCGCCGCCGTGAGCCTGGTTTGGCGGGCGGCCTTTTCAGAGGGTGACGCATTGAGGCGAGAGAGGGTGGACTTTGCTTGTGTTATGGGGGAGTGAATTATGTGAAGTGGGGGGAGGGAAGAAAGAAAGAAAGAGAACACACCGGGCCAGCCGAGACCGTTCACGTCAGGGAGAGGACTTTTTCGATCTGGGGGTGCGGAAGGGGAGGAAAAGCCGGATGCAGGACGGAAGCCGTACCCGTCGCCAGGTGCCCCAGAGTGTAGGGAAGCAGGGTGGCCAGGGTCATCCGGGACTCGGACAGGAACGTCGTCATTGTCACTGGAAGTGTCAGTGTCTAGGCGGCGAAGGCGATCTACGAGCAAATCTCCGGGGTTCATAATACGAGAAAATAAACACAAAAGAGTGGGAGAATGAGCTACGAGATTATGTTTTTGGATGCCAATGCAGTGTATCCCAAAACCGGAGATTTGAAAGTAGCCAAAATGTGGTGACAGAACTACCTTTTCTTTAAACTTCTCTGATCGCTCTCTTCATGTCTGTCCGGATTTACCAAAATCGAGCGGCTCCGGGAATTACCATTGAGGAAGTTTCATACCGAGAGCATACATTCACCCCTCTCCGCTCCCCTTCCTCGCCCGCTCGCCCGCTCCCCCTGAACATGGCCGACACAGCCAATCATCTCAAATGTTTATTATCCCGCTTTCCCTCCTCTTTTTTTCTCCAACTCTTTTCTTTCCTCCATGCCCCAATCATTGAATGACCCTCTCCACCTCCTGCTCTGTGACGCTCTGTGGCCCAAATCTTCTCTACCGGACTCTGACTCGGATCTTGATCACGATCCCGAACAGGAATCCCATCCCCAACCTCCCCAGCCCTCTCCGGAGCGTCAAAAGGGCGAGGTCTATCGCGCTTGGCTTGCTTCGCGCGTCCCCTCTCAGCGCAATGGCGGGTACTCCACCGCCGGGGCCCAGCGTCCTTTGACTCGCGCTAACCTCCGCCTCGCACAGAGGATCGCGGAGCTCTGTGTCCCCCAGATACTCCAAATCTTCTGGAGTCGCCATCCCATTCGTGCTTTCATCATGGTGGCCTTCAGTTTTATCCGAGGCACTTTCCCTGTCTTCAAGGGATACACACATGCACTCATTATCAATGAGGCAAGTCTACTCCTCTCACCCTATCGTCTTCTAATCGTCATTTTGTCCAGGTTCAGAGTTTAATCTCATCGGGTCACTATACCTGGTCTCATTTGATCCGTCTTGTGGCGGCCGAGTTTTTACGCCTTGCTGCCGAAAAGTCCTTGGACACGTTTGCGTATGTTTCACTCACATTCGGCTTGAAAACGCGTTAAGATCTTTTGACCATGTTAGCACTAATAATGAACACTTTGTACAAAACTCTGCGCGTTATCTGGTAGAATACAAACAGATGGAGCAGCGCGTTCGACTTGATATCCCCACTCTCTCGGATCCCACCGTCCGAGATCTTCTCGCAGAGTCGGACTTATTTGTATCATCATTCCAAGGCGCTGGTGGCTTTGGTCTACTCTCCCCCTTTGACCTCATCCGAATCTTCTCGCTTCTTTCCGAACTGGCTTCCCATATCTTTGTCCTTTCAACGATTTCTTATGGCCCACTGTCAATCTTGGCTTTTGCCATCTCCTTCTTATCTGCCGCATATCCTCTCGTTCAGAGCTCCCTACTCCCTCGAACGTATCGCTTCGATTCGCCTGTCTATAGCGAGGATGAGATTCGCCTCACCGAAAAGCAGGAGCAAATGAGACAGCTGTCTCTAAGTGACACCCATCGCCCAGAGGTCATGCTCTTCGGTCTCGGCCCGTGGATCCTCCAAACCTGGGCAACAGCCCGACAGGCAGTGCTTGGCCTTCATTCATCTCAACAGTTATCACACTCACCCTCCGGCCTTTTTTCTTATTTCAATGTGGCCGAGATTATCGCCGCACTCCAAAATGTAAGCCCCTGTCCGATTTATATTTTCCTGATATTTACGGTCCCTTAATATCCAAAAAATAACAAAAGCTACCGTTTGTATTAATGCTCCAAACATCCACTTCCCTCGGATCTCTTGCCCTGTATCGCAGCTCCGTCCAGTCCATCGTGTACACTATCAGCACCCTATTTATTACCCTCCAAATGGCCGTACAAGGGGTATTTCTCATGGGCGCCTTTTGCGCTTCCATGGAAATCGAACCCTTCCTCCAGCCGAAGAAGGGGTCACAGGTCAAATATGCCTCCACCTCAGGGGGGATGAAAATTGAAGCTCGGTAGGCACTTTTTCCCATGTCTTGACCATCAGAGAAAACCAACTACATCCAGGAACCTCTCTTACACGTATCCTGGCTGCTCTGAACCTGCCCTGCGTGACGTGAGCTTTACCCTTGAAGCGGGGGAAACCCTCGCTGTTGTCGGGTACAACGGCTCTGGTGAGTCCCCGTCCCGTCGATCCCCCCTCCCCCCTTTACCCTGTGCGGGGCTTCAGCATATTTATTAACACCAAAACACAGGCAAGTCGACGCTGGGAAAGGTTCTCTCTCGCATCGTGGACTTTCATTCCGGAGAGTTGCTCATTAACGACGTTGATGTGCGTCGCTATGATCCTACGGAGTTGCACCACGCAACCACCGCCGTCTTCCAAAGCTTCTGCAAGTACAACGGTACAGTCGCCGAGAACGTTGGTGTAGGCTATATACCCGATCTGGACCGCCCCACGGCACTGAGTAGGGCTGTTCACCTTGCTGAAGGTGACCATATTGTGCGTTCGTTACCGCATGGCATCAACACGCGCCTGGATGCACTTGGCCTTGATTCCATGTCATACTCATCAGCAGGAATGGGTGCATGCGGCACCCGTGCGCCGTGGTCATCGCACGGTCTATCAGGGGGAGAGGTACGCCCACTGCCTTGACGTTATTTATAACCGCTTTTCATCCTTACATGACCGTGTGACACCACCCAGTGGCAACGTATCGCCCTCGCCCGTGCATTCATGCGGGCCCATCAACCAGAGGTGCACTTCCTTCTCTTTGATGAACCCGTGCGTCCTACCCGTTCATTCTCCACCAAATGTTGGTCGATAATAATGATCGAAGCGTAGACATCTGCCCTGGATGCGCATGCTCAAAATAAAATATTTCAGACGATCGACACCATTGCGAGGGGGCCCGGCGCAGATGAGAGCGCTCCGAGAGTGAAAACGGTGCTATTCATCACTCATAGACTTTCGGTCGCGCGCCGTGCGGACAAAATTGCCATGATGCAAGATGGTGTACGTTGGATCCGTCTAGTATTTATTCTGAGTATGAAAACTACATGCTAACGTTTCGCGTCATAGTCTATCACCGAGTTCGGCACTCACGACGAGCTCCTAAAACATGGCGGCTCGTATGCTGCCCTATACCAAGCATCCGTATAACTGCGGGTTCTAAACTCTGCCCGGACTTTTTACCCGGACTTTTTCGCCGACGACTCTCGTAAGGACGTCTTATCATACACTCCGATGGCCTTTGTTAGATCCTGTATCACTACAAACCTTCCATTGCACTGTAAAGATAGAACACTTGTGTAAATAGCAACCGTCACAGCATTGCCTAAAATCATGCTCGCGGGAAGTGGTCATGGAAGACCAAAACACCTTCTTGGAAAACTGCATCCACCGCACCACCATCGATGCTTTGTGTCGACGAAACCAGATTTGCGAGATTCTCCGCGATGCCGTATGCGGCAATGAGTAGGCCTGCACCACGCACGGCGCGAACAAGTGACGGTACCTTGACCTAAAATAAAGAATTAAGCTCCTTCGGATGAAGGCATGGTAGATCATCATTCATACCAAGAGGTAGGTATCCAAAAAGACGCCAAGCAAATTGTTATTTTTTGAGAACTCGACCGCCGCGCTGATACTCGACAAACGCAAGTCATGTGCCGCTTCACTGCGTGGCGTTGCAGTAGTAGTCCTCGGCGGGTTCGCACCGACTTCTCCACACGATGACGCGAATAAAACCGGGTCTAGAAAAAAGACGTCAGAGAGAAAAAAAAAACATAGAACACAGAACATGGAGGGGGGGACTGACAATTTGGCTGCTTCCAATTGACGGTAGCACACGCATCCGGGGAAGAGGACGTGAATATGATTTGGCGCCGTACGCCGTGCCCCTCCGGCGGGGGCGCAGAGGCGTGATAGACGGTCCTCAATATTGAGTCGATGAATGAGTTTAACGGCAGCCGATGCCGAAACGGGGCGGAGTCCCTGGATGATGACGAACTCGAACTCGTGATCGGGTATGCCAATTCGAGGCAGAGTCCCATTGACGCCGGGACGATCTGATTTGTTTTTTTTTTTTTTTTGTTATTGTTGTTTGTGTTTTATGAAATCATCCCCCCAGGTGATAATATATCAGTTAGCGTGATTGGCCCCGAACGACAAAACGCAAAAAAGATGTGTAGGACATACTTTGAGGAGATTTTCAAGGGAGACCATCGATCTGCGGATAAGGCTATGCCATTCTGATAGCGTCGATGGCGTCACGCCGCCGCTGTTGTTGGTATTGCTGGCGCTGCCGCTGCCCGCACGTAATTCTCTGCCCTTCCTCCGTGCCAGGGCTTCAAACTGGGCGAGGGTGACGTCTGCGACCCAGAGGTCAAAGTCCTGCTGGGGTAAACTCCATTCCCCGAACACTACGGGCTGCAAATCTTGCGTGACCTGGACCGTGAGGTAAACGTAACTGCCCGTGATGGACGAAATCGTGATGGGTTGCGCGTGTGGTGATACAGTAATCGGAGATCCGGTGGGGGAGAGCTGCGCAGAACCTAACTGCCGGGCACGCGATAACCGGGGTGTAGCCGCCTTTGCGGCGGCAGGCGCTGTATGGGGCACCGCAAGGGATTTCCAATACGTCTCGACTGCCCCTCCGATCTCGAGCGTCACCCCCTCAAATGGAGTGATGATGTTAATTTCAAAAGAAACCTGTGGGGTAAGGAAGTCAGAGACAGATGGGAACGGGGATAACCACGATGGTCCTTACTTCTCCGATAACATGCAGTCGGTGGTCTAATATGGGTAGCGTGAAGACTCTCGTAAGATGCGCGCTAGCGAGCATCGACGGAAGTGCTACGGCGCGGCCAATTGTCTTTGTTCCGAAATTTGGGTACAGAGAAAATTCCAACGAAAGCTGATCCAAAGTGGGCGTCTGCAACGTCAGGACGTGAACCTCATCGGACAACGAAAGGGGAATGGTGTGGGGTGCGGACGCAGCGGAGGGTGACGATGTCATGACGAGCTTGAGAAGTGGTGATGACAGCCTGCTGGCATCTTCTACAGACGCTGAGTTCATGAACCGTGGGTGCAAACGAACGGAGGAGGCGGATTGGTGCGCAGGGGTAGCTGAGTTGCTGAATCTTGAAGCCGTGTTTCCGATAGTGACCTGAATCAAGCATTGTTTGTCTAAATAGTTGTGGCCATAGACGCGATGGGGCATCATGGGTGGGGGAAGCGATAATGATGGAATGTGATCAATCTCCGACTCTATCGCCCGAAGCGCCGTGGATCCCGTGGAACGTTCTGACGGGCTGCGTGCCGGGTCGAGTCTGATGATTCTAGGCCGTACCGATTCGAGGAGGAGGGATACGCATGCTTGGTGTCCATACCAGGCGGCGTAGTGTAGGGCATTGTTCCCGTGTTCGTCAGTAACGTCGGTTCGACTGCCAGCTTCCAACAGCACCCTAACGCAAGCCTCGTGCCCAAACCGGGCGGCGTGGAAAATGGGGGTCCATTCGTTATATTTGTCCGGCACATCCCATCCATCGTAACGTACGAGGAGCCGACATACGTCTGCGTGCCCCTGCCGCGCTGCAAAGTGAATGGGGTATTCTCCATTGCTATTCGGCAGGCTTAATGCACCATGTTCAAGCAGAAGTAGCACCACGTCCAGATGGCCCGCAAGACTCGCCAGCGCGAGGGGTAAAAGGTCACCATCGGGCGGAGTGGGCTGCGCGGGGACCCCACCTTCTTCGAGTAATACCCGAACGCAATCGACGGAGCCCTTGAGGGTTGCGTAAACAAGAGGGCTGTAGCTCTCCATGTCGCGAACGTAGGGCGAGACCTTAACCTGAAGGAGTCGCCTGCATACATCTACATGGCCATGCATCGCCGCATAGTGGAAGGCTGACCGACCGTAGACGTCGACGACATCTGGTTTAACGTCATGGGAAAGGCACAGATCAACAAGGCGCAAGGCGCCAGCGACGGCGGCTTCGTGTAGGCACGTCCTGCCGTTGATGTCGTCGACGAACTGGTAGTCAAAGGCTGTGGAGGTGGCGAGTATGAGGTCTGCAAGTGGCGGCGGAGCATCGATGACCGCCCTCCAAAGGATGCGAGTGATGTTCCCTTTCCCCCAGTGCTGCTGACCAAGCGTATCCGAATAGACGACCAAGCTTCTAACCGAGGCCTGGTCCTCACCAAGCACGGCCTTCCGTAAGTTGCTCTCTAAGTCACGGAATAGTCCCATTTGTGTACTTCCCTCGTTGCTGATCTGTCGATTGAGGATGAGGTCGCTGACGGCTCCTCCCTCGAGTTCGAGCCCTGATGACACGTCCGTGATGTCCACCAGACATGCCGCGACTGTATCCGACAGCTCGGAGATGAGCTAGAGGGCATCAGGTATGAGTGTGAACGACCGGTACGCGCGCACTGTGCACACACCTGGCGATCGAATACCGGTTGGATGTCTACTTGGCGGGCGAGATATAATTCTTTCGTGGTCGACTTTGAGCGTTTGTCCCACTTCTTCAGGATCTTTCGAAAGCCAGTCGCGTTGATCTCCACAAAGTGCTAGCATCCAGGTAAGTATCGATGCAGTCGGCGCCTAGTGTCAAGCTGAGCACCTGGAGTTTAGAAAGATCTCGCTCGAGGAGATGGAAGCCCTCCTCGACGGCCTTCCATTCTACATAATTCTGCGTGGTGTCATCCAAGCTGTCCGGGGGAACCCTCAGAGCCGCCGCCCGGCGCTTCGAAAGGAGGGTCTCGAGACGTAGTTTGAGCTCTGCCTCCTTTCGAAGGTAAAACGCATTTATCTAAGGGGCACGTCCATCGGTGAACTACCGTAAGGACTAGACAGGTGTCGTACCTTTTCCAACTCACGCTCGAGCTTGAAGAAAAAGGCGGCTTTGTGAGCCTGGAAGTCGGGCCCACGATCGTCATCCTGGCTAGATGGGATCAGGGAAGGTTCATTTATGCGACTGGCAATGTCGACCGCATGGGCACCGGATACTGGCGGCGACGAGGTAGTGTGTCCCGGACGGATGCCGAGAGCAAGAGCGGCCGCTTCAGAGGCCGGGCGCTTAGCAGCAAGGGACGAGATGATTTTTTTGAGAAATTTGTAGTCGAGATAATATTCGGACCAGCCGGGGATGACCTCGGCTTGCAGCTGTTTCCCAAACTGAAAAGTGGGGAGAGGTGGTCACGGAGTAGATCATGTAAGCGAAGCAGAGACGAACCTTCATGATAAAGTCTCAAAGGGAATGATGGGAATTGTAACAAAAGAGTAGGGAGCAAGGACGAACGAGTTCAATGCATGGACAACGTAGACTAAAGGTGCACCGAAAAAGGCAATGCAACGTTTGGAGGAGCTACCATCTCTATTGGACCCGTCCATGTGCGACGTGTGGTGGGAGTGTATATTCGCAGGAAGCCACGCCTATCGATAACTGTCTTGATTCCCTCAGTCTTCCGAGCGATACCGGACGAACGTGCGTTAACTTCTACCCGGCCGCGGCGACGCAACGGCCCCATGACACATTCAAATCTACACGACACAACGAGACGTTCATACGAGCACCTTCCGTAGGTCCCACGTATGGACGGGTAGAAGCGTCACAGGACACGTCCCATGTTTCTCTACGTGGCTGAACGCACATCTGTAACAAAACACATATCCAGAAGGAAGCGCCGTCGCGTTCGAGATCGTGGATTGGCACAGCGGACAATGCCCAAATTTCGTCGGATCGACAGGTATCCCTTTTGGATGGGGTGGTAATAGGCGAGGAGGTGGGATAGCGGGGCCAAGGGGAGACGTCGAGAGGACTCGAGCCGGAGATGATGGGGAGTACCACCACTCGAGAAATTTGATGAAGAAGATAGCTGTCGGGAGCAGCAGTTTGAGGGAGTCGAGAAGAAGTCGAGGTGAGGTTAAAAGGAGGCGACGCAGCACAGACGTCAGACCGCCGCCTTTCTCCTGGGGCTTTACTTTATTGCCCATTGCCGCTGCCGCTCGCTGAAGAAGGGCGTCGTCAGTTTAGGTAAACAGAGGCCAAAGCAAGCGCACATGCACACTCACCAGGTCCTCAATACCCAATCGACGAAGATCAACCCCGACCCATGACAGCCAGGGCCGATAAAATGGCGTCCTCTCAAACGCGTACGCAACGTTATATGCCATGAGCCAGCCTTCGAAGGCTAAATTTATCCGCGGATATGTCCACTTGTACAACCTTCTTAGGCGGCCTCTGAAACCCTAGACCCCCTCAGCTGGACGTCGAATATAAAATTACGTCCGGCAGTACCTCTTCGGTCAGCGCTTGCACTTGACGGGCCCCATCGTCGAGCAAGTCACTCCCTCCGCCGAGGTCTTCGTAATAGTCCTGAGCTTTGGCACGAAGATATGGAAGCCCGACCTGTCAATGGATTAGTGGTTTCTTTCCCTCGACGCCATGAGATCTCCTTACCAGGATGACTAGTGAGCGCCAGACCTCTCGGTCCCTCAACTTCTCTTCCACGGGTATGCCTCCCACAGCGGCTCGCGCTCTCTCCGTTTCGATAAGCGGTTTTCTCCTTCGCTTGAGACCATAAAAGTTCTCCGAAAAGGAGGCATCTGCGGCACATGTGTGAACAAGTCTATGGGGAACATTGAGGAATACTTACTGTACTTTCGGAGATAGTGTCGCTCAACGTAGAGCATGATGAGTGCATAAAACTCCTCGTGCTTGTTGACTATCCGTAGAAGGTACCTCGGGTGTCTTTGGGCGAAAACCTGTGGAGAACCCCCAGTCGGTGCTCCCTGTAGATCGTGTAGTGGTAACGGATAGACTGACCGAGAGTACATATTTGAGCGCAGGTTGCAAGAGATCCCTCAGCTGCTCCTGGGCAACGAGCTCGAAAAGAGACGGCTTCAAAGGATCTCCTCCGTACTCGTGAAAGAAGTCCATTTTATCAGTGAGCGGTGAATCTTGAGCTAGTCGGTCGTCGTTGGTGGTGGGTCCGATGAAGCAGCTGGTGTTCGGCCCGTAGCCCGGATAGCATTCCGTGCCTACAGATTCGTCCAACTACTATGCGTCGGGCGACGACCAACGCACATCGTAGTCACCACCTGGGCCCCTTGAACTGCTACCACCACCCATGGTACAGTGTTCCCATACCCGGGACAAGGATGGGCGAAAAGACGACTGCAATGGCAGCTTCTGTCTTAGCCCCCGAAATACCATCGGCCCCAACTAAACTGATAACATCACAAAAACCACACACCACATAACCTGACGGCCTATGACTGCCGACGTGGCCACCATACCACCCGACTACTAAGTCGAACAAATAACCTAGCTCCTGGATGGCTACACCTCGCAGAGCAACCCCTCTGCACCTGCATACCCAATCCACGGCGAACACCTTCGCTCACTAGACCAACTCCTACCTCTGCTGCATGACTGAGCCCTTCACGGTATGAAAGAGACGCAGCAACTAAACACTGATGATACCCCGGCACGCGTACCATGAACCATGAACAAACACAGCTGAGTCTTAAACTCTCCGTTTGTTCAGCTAAACTGAAATAAATAGCTGAGCAATGTACCAAACCTTATTAGGCCTTATTCCTCGTCTTAACTACCATTCAGACACCAGCATACAGCCTAAAAATGTCCACAGGCACAGTCTCCAACGATGCCACCCTCAAGACAACCACCGTCGCACGCGTAGCTGCTACCAGCGGCCCAGCTGCCGTTACAGCAGAAACGCGGAAGAATAGAAATAATCAACGAAGTATGTGAACACACACCATCTCCTACGCATCGCTAATTACGCACTCAGAAGTCCTTCACTCCACAGGAGACACTGGCGACGCCCCGACAATCGTCATACCCGTCCTACCCACCCTAACCATTATAACGATATCTGTGCCAGCGGAGGCAGTACGCGTTGACAACACCGACACGAATACCTCAATTGTCCCTTACTCCCCTTCTGAGTCTGATGGCTCCCCGCCTCCGTTCTCAAACCCTCTACCTGCTCACTCCTCCCACTCCGAAGGAACGATGCCTACCCCACGTGCTCCATCCCCTCCTCCCCAACTAAACACCTCTTCTCTATGGGCCTCATTAGAAATGGCAGCCGGACGTAGCAACCACTCGACGGGCAACATCCTCCGTAATGACCCACTCAAAAAATATACCGAAGCCACCATGCCCGCGATTTATGACGCATCCCCATACGCACCTCTACGACACATGGATCCTGACCTAGTAGATGCGTGGGAGGATTGCTCCGGAGGCAAACTCTTCGCCCACCCATTCGACGGTGAAGCCTGCAGTCGCGACTTAGACAGGGTCAAGTTCAAGATATTCTCGGCTGTAATAGAGATAACCAAATCACAAAGCGCAGGAGTTTCGCCCCCGAGACCAAGCCAAGCGGCGATCGGAGCTGGTTGCACCCCCACCTGCTTTCTCATATACAACCTTACAGAAGATGAACGTCGGCTCCTCCTGGAAAGAAGTGTCTGGTCCTCCAACAACATCACTTTCCACGTCACCTCTTTTTATCCAACCTGCCCCGACTTCCTATTCTCGATCAAAGGATTCGGCACGACCCACACTGACGACGTCTGCCAAATAGTACACTCGGTATGGCACGACGACGCGACTGGGTCCTTCCTCAACTCAATCATCGAAGACTTCCCGCAAGGCGAGCGTGCGGACGCGAATCAAGCCATCTCCCGCTTCATAGCCTCAATGTGGGTCACGTTCCTGCCCGTTAAAAAAAGCGGCAATATCTTGGCCCCTCACTTCAATGTCTACGCGAACTGCAGTCCGATCCTCCGTCAAGATGTATGGATCCGCCTTAGGGACTACCTAGCTGGCCGAGTATATGCTTCCTCCATGCTAGGCAACGGTACCACTGAAATCGCACCCTATAACTGTGGCATTTGCCGTAGCGTCGACCACCCCACGGGCCTCTGCCCCTTCCCAAACATCAAAGGATGGAACGGCCCCAGGAAGCGTAGCATCATAGAGAACCCAAGGGCTAGCAGAGGTCAAACGCGAGGCACAGCACGGCGCCGCACATAAATAGTTCCTCAGAAGCTTTTTAAATGGTAGAGTGCCACTTACTTCTAAATGATAACGTCCCGCTGCACAACTCCTTATGCTCGTAATACAGTAAATAGACAATATAAATGTGCGCAACTTCGCCCGTCACCCGTGACTGTGATGTCTTGACATTTGATCTCAGAACTGGTACGATAGGGTCCCGAGATGTGAGCCAGTAATGTAAAATGCACGCATGAGCCATGAAATCCACACTTGCTGGTGTCAAGCCATCAACGTATCAACGTATCAACGACTCGGAGAAACTCAATTCACCGGTCCCCGGCCCGGCTACGGTTGTGCCACTGGCAGTAGTGGTGCAGCACTTTCCACGCGTTGCAGTCATGGTGTGGCAATCGTGAACGCGTGAACAGTCTGCCTACCGAATTCAATGATGACACGTTGTGCTGACTACCATAGTGCCGGGCCATCAGCTAATCCCTCTATGTTCAGTAGGTTGCTCACTCTCTAAATTCGTACTAATCGTCATGGTTGTTTGAGCATCATGACAATAACGTGTACAGCCTACTGGACATATTCGCTGTGTTATAGATATTGTATGCGCCTACTTTTCACTATAAAACCCCAGATAGAGAATTGCACCTTTTGATGTATCGAGTGTGGTGTATGCGACACCATGATTTGAATCCGCGACTCGGCCAGTGCAAAGACGTGTGAACCAACCAACAACGACCGTCACGTCAAAAAACTGGATTTGCCTGTGCTTACCGAAATGTCGAGTCTGGGCGAGGTTTTCGATCTATTGTCTTCTTTTTCCTAGTTTTGGCCTGTGCCGTTTCTCCAGACGGCTTCCCCCCCAGCTTTTCAGGACTCGCCATGAGCTACTTCAGCGGTTACAGGGACACACACCACGAGAATGCCAGCAGCATACCCCCCCTGGAAGTGTGCGTGCCCACCTCCCCTCATCCCCGTGTTTTCTCTTCCTCCACACATTCTGTTCTCGTGCCATCTGCACATTTCCTTGCTGAGACCAGCGACTGCCACGGATAGCTATGTTTTAGGCTTTGTCGCTCTCCCCCTCCCCTTCTAAACCATCCACTATCCTTCGCTCCTCCGTTCCTGGACTCTAATGTCTGTATATCGGCACTCCCACAGACCCATGCCACCTACCGATGCGGAACTCGCAACGAAGGCATTGGACGAAGAAGCCGCCTACCGGTTTCCTTCGTTCTCCGCAAACGACGCCGTCACTCTCGGCCTCTCACTTCGCAAGCGTTTCCGCGCATCCTCGAGACACCAGCGCCTCGGCCGCGGACTCGTCATATCTGTTCAGACGATCGTCGGACACACGATGTTCTCGTGTACCGTCGGTGACCTCGGGAATACCGTTGGCGACGTCAGTTTGGATAGCTGGGCGTCTTTGGACGGAATGATTTCTGTGGTGCGTCGGACGGGTCATTCAAGCTTTTACGTGGAGAAGGGCATGGGCGCTATGGGAAAGACGCCCAAACAATTGGGTCTTCCGAGCGATCTTCGCATACATGGAGGAGGTAAGCCTTATATGCGTTCCGTGCCCCGGAAAAACAAATCACTGGGGAGCTGACACGTCGACGAATAGCGTTTCCGATATACCTCCAGGCAAGACCTCTGACAAGTCAAGACAATACGTACCATTGACCTCTTCACAGAATGCGCTGTGCTGTCCCATCGCTGTCGTCGCCTGCTATTCCGGGTCAAGCACAGATGACCACCACGTTTGTCGTGTGGGTTGTTTCCTTGACCTAGTCTTGACATCCGGTTTCCTCCCAGATGGTCGTGACGTCCGTACGGGACTATCTGCGGAAGATGGCTGAGACTGCCGAAAAGCCGCCACCTGGCCCACGGGGGTCCATCCGAATGCCTTCACCTAGCCTCAATGATGGCAGCACTGTAAGTAATCCCATCGCGTGTGACATCACAATCTAAATGTTCGTTTCGCTCAGGAGTGGCTCACCAATTCTGCTGCGGGTAAAATATACCGCCCATCACATTTCGAAGAGGGACATGAATCAGAGGGGGTGCCTTGATTAGGTACGGATCGTATAGGTTGTAAAAACCAAATGACAGGATGTTTCGGAATGACAATGGAATAATTCTAAAAGCTTTCCCCAGTACTTTCCTCAGTGCTCTCAGTACTCTCCTCGGTCGTGTGGGTTGGGCCACGAAGCAGACGGATATTTTCTATAGAGGCATTAGATACGCGTGGGGAAGACGGGACACACTGCACGTACCATGACGAAGGAAGATCTGGCGCTGACCTTGAGGAGTGTAGGGGTCCGCCGAGGGATCGGGCTCACGAAGCTCAAAGTTGGCTTCTACATAAACATGGGAGCCTTTTTGTAAGTTACGAAGATAATTATTCGAGGTCGGGCTGAAGGAGAGAATGTTGTGCCATGTAGTCTTGGACTCTGGCCGAGCTGGAAAAAAATTACAAACGCGTCAGTTCGCGTAGCTATACTTGGCATGCGTCTGGGAGGGTGCATACTGCCATCGGGGCCCGCAGGAGGGGGTGGATAATTCGTTGTGGCTACTGTGTAACTGCAACAAAGGGGTCAAAAGGTCGTCACGCGAGTTTTGCAGAGAACACTGCGTACGAGACATATTCTTTGTCATTCCTGGCGGTACGGACCTCGGGGTCTTTGCCAAGACGACCAACGAGGATGAGTTTGCATACGTCGGATGAACGTGACGCAGTGGTTGACAGCGCACGGAGATTAATAGGGATAGACACGCGGTTGATGTTGCGAGAGAGTAAGGAGAACATGACCGTACGGGGAATTGTCACGGGATCCGCAAGGGGGTTTATCTACAGTCGGGGTTGCGCCTCCCCTCAACCACATGCCCGAACAGACGAGTGCAGTATCCCGTTAATCACCATTCTCAAAACTCTTGTAAAACGCTGTATTCTCATAATGTCTAGACATAGATTTGTCAGGAATCTTGATCTAGATGGTAACTATTTCCCATACTGCGTCCGGTGCATGCCCCGGGCTCACTTTCCGCAGAAGAGCGCGACGATGGCGCTCTTTCCGACGGGGGAGATGACATGACGCCCGAGCAACATGGTGTGACCCCTGTCCTTTTTTGTGCTTTTCTGCTCGCTCAGATCCCTCTCGTTTTCAGCTCACATGGAAGCCGGGCTCGAGAACGTCCGCGCAATTCTTGGTCCAGAGGAGCAATCCGGGTTCACAGATTCCTTCATCAGAGAAACCCTCTGGGATTGCTACTTCGACTTCGAAAAGACAGTCGAATGGTTATCGGGTATGTCTTGTACTCGTCCTCTGGCAGAAAGACTGACCCTTCCCGAAGAGGAGCAGGAGAGGAAGAACGCTGCGCGCGAGAGAAAAGGTGAGCCGTAGTTTCTTGTTTTAGCACCCCTTGAATGCTCCGTTCTATATTTTCTTTCCCCTTCACCCTCTCCCTTCCTACCTTCTGGCTCTTACTTAAGACGGTGTGACGATGGTTGCAAGAAGGTGCATCTCTACTTGCTTCAGTCCCCTTCCCCCATCGTTATCATGGTCATCGTCGAGGTTGACTGTTTTCGTTGTTCAGAAGCCGGTCTCGCCTTTCCCGACGACGATCTCGTTGCTGAGGGCATGACCGCTAGTCAGATTCACGCCGCAAGGATGGCCCAGCTGGCCGAGGCTCGCTCTGCTTCTGGCTTCACTGCGTTCCCCAATGATCAACTACCAAGTATCCAGCCTTTCGAAGACTATAATTCCGCTTCGGATGCAGATGTTTATGTGCGACGTTTAAGCACTATCACGGAACGGACCGAGAACACAGAGCTGACCGCAACCCCTACGCGACGATCCTCACGAAGTAGAACCGTCGTCAGCCATCATAGCCCACGTGCCCTGAGCTCTGCAACGGAATCATCGTATGGGGAGGTTATTGGTAAGCTCTGTGAATCTGTCGGTTCTGTCTGTACCCTTATGAGTTCTCCTCGTGCTCACAGAATCCCGCTTGGGTCAAACGAACTTTCCCGTTGATCCAAATACTATACGACCCTCCCCTCCCCCGTCGGCTTTGCGACTGTCCCGCGATGAGTCCGGAGCTTACGATTCGGCGGGTGATGGTGGGTCCACTCGTACTGTGACCCCCCCTCCAGGCGCTCCCAGTGTACATGACCTCCCCGTTGGCACTATCCCCGACATCTCGGACAACCAGTCCAAGTCTGCTCGTACTCTTTCATCCAAATTGCACAGCTCGAATTCTGCGCAGCGGGTAATCCCAGTGCACGTCTTCAATTCATCGAGTCACCTCAACTCTGTCGACAAGCCGCTACCCGAGCTCCCACCGCCGAGCAAACCTCGCTCCTCCGTGGCAGAATCACAGACACCCTCAGATTACCCTGGGAAGTCCAAGTCTAAGCTGTCAGCCCTTGCGAGCTCTAGGGTCGCTAGCTCCAAGGCGAGCACGGTGACTCAGAGTTCTCGTTTAAGCTCGACCACACTTGGGACTACGTCTGTTCGCACATACCCTGCGCTGCGTCCCTCGTCCGAGTCTGAGCTGTCTCTTGTCGAAGAGGAGGATGGTTCTGCCACCTCCTCCGTGGTTCGTCAAGCTATCCAAGTTGCTTTGAACAAGGAAGCCGCTGACCGTATGGGGACGTCACCACAGAAGCATAACAAGGAAGTTCAGCACGACTCGAACAAAGGGTCATCCTCGAGCTCGAAGTCAACCGCGAAGCCAGTCTCTGAAGCAAAGGACGGCTCCCCTACGTTTTATTCGGCCACGGAAAGTCCACAGAACTCCTCGGGCGAGCGGCCGGCCTCCAAGCTCGCGAAGTTGGCTCAAGCAAAGTCCAAGCAGGGTAGTCTGGGAATGTCGAAGCCGACGCCCGCACGATCTCCATCCCCGTCGGCCCTCCTTCGCACCACGCATACGGAATATCTCACTCCTATTGCAAATGGGCCGACTGCGACAACCGCTATCACGACTTCATATCAATCGTTGAACCACCTAATCTCACCCGCTCGCTCTGCTTTGCCACCATCTTTACCCCCTGGTGGGTACGTGTCCTCATCCGCGTCGTCACCGGAGCCGAGGCAATCCAAGTTGGCGACGAAGGCGAGAAGGTCGCATAATAAAGGCAACAATGGTGTCGAGGACGAGCAGACTTACGTCACTGTACCAGTACATACAATGTTCAAGCCCGAGGGCAACCGTTCCCGTGCGTCGCCGTCAACCTTCGCTTCCATCATATTAGGTGGAATTCCTCTAACGTCTGATGAAGATAAAGGGCCTTGGAAGGAGCATAGGGATAAATTGCCTCGAGAACGGCACCGTAGTCGCAGTCGGACAAAGCCAACACCCCCACTGGATGAGTCTACGGCTAACGTGAAAGCCTCCTCGCCTAAGCATAAATCCTCGGCAGCTGCGGCGAAGAACATACCACTCGCACCGCTCGGTCCCTTCGCTTTCGACATCCCTTCTCCAGACGACATCGTGTCCAAGGCACGCCACGGCACTTCACTTGGACGTCCACCCTCCGGTGCTTCTACCCTAACTGCATTTCCTGCTTCCACTGTGCATTCGCGTTCTTCTTTCACTTCGGGTTCTCGGGTTTCTGCTTCTGCGGATTAGTTGGTGTCGCTGTCGCAAACATGTACTGACTAGATTGTTGTGCGAATATCATTTAGCTGCAAAAGAACGCGAGAAAGCGCAGAAGCTGGCTGCTCAGAAGAAGGCGGCCGAGGTGCAAGCCGCGTCGAGGGCAGCAAGTCGTGCGGTATCACCCACGCCAAAGTCCCCGACGAAAGTTGTAAAAAGTACCAAGAGGACTGGGACTACTAGTGGGACTGCGACGCCGACGCGCAAGGGCTCTGGTCCCGCAGCCCTTGAGCAGCGAAACATTGATTTGACTGCCCTAGGCTTAGGCGTGGATGACAAGGCACCCATTTATGAGGAGCCGCCGAAGATGGCTCTTGGGCACGAGAAAGTTCTTGAAGAAGCAGCAAAGGCACTGGAAGCGGAAAGCAAAAACCAGGCTGGAATAAGCCTCGTTGTCATAGGTGAGTCGGATCTATCAGGTTTTTGCCTTACATTTCGTTATGCCGCAGGGCACGTCGATGCCGGGAAGTCGACACTGATGGGGAGGTTGCTCTACGAACTTGGTCGCGTCGACGAAAAGATCAAAGTGGCGAACGAGAGGGCCAGCGGCAAGATTGGCAAGGGGAGCTTCAGCTGGGCGTGGCAGTTTGATGGCACCACCGAAGAGCGTGAAAGGTGATCACCAATAGGTTTACATACACGTCTCAGCGGAGCGCACGCAGGGCTGATTCCGAACGAGACAGAGGTATCACGATGGACATCGCCGTGCAGACGCTTTCGACGCCCCACCGGAACATCACCATACTTGACGCCCCTGGGCATCGGGACTTCATTCCAAACATGATATCTGGTGCCTCCCAGGCGGACTGCGCGCTTCTCGTAATAGGCGCCTCGACGGGTGAGTTCGAGGCAGGTTTTGATCGCGGAGGACAGACGCGCGAGCACGTCGTGCTCGTGCGCAGCCTGGGAGTCACGCAAATCGTGGTGGCTGTAAACAAGCTCGATATGGTCTGTCTTTTTTACTTTCCGCAGGGTAGGCACGTTAATATCTACATTCGCATTGTAGGTCGACTGGTCGAAGGATCGCTACGAAGACGTTTGCAATCAGCTCAAAACGTTTCTCGTTCAATCTGGCTTCCAGGTGTCCAAGACCCACTTTGTTCCGGTCGCTGCGATGTCAGGCGTGAATTTGATCGGTCGCGAAGGCCAAGATGCGGTCGCCTTGAATACCTGGTACTCCGGTCCCACCCTCGTGGAGTTACTGGGTCCGTCGTTGTCCTTCACGGTTGCAGGTCATCAAAGTCTGACCCGAAAGATGAATGTAGATCGACTGCAACCTCCTAGGCGTGACATCACCTCACCCTTACGTTTTCCGATTTCCAACGTATTCAAAGGACAAGGCTCCACCACAGGTGTCTGGGGGAGAGTTTGTAGCGGCCTAGTACAAGTCGGTGAATGTTTGCGTGTCCTGCCTGGAGACGAGACTGCCGTGGTGAAAGGTTGTCTTCTCTACCTTTTCTTCTCTTTATTTATTTTTTAACTGGGGCAAATCGTGTTCACAGCGATCGAGACGGAGACGGACAGGGTGCAGTGGGCAGCTGCGGGATCCAGTGTCACGCTATATCTGACCGCTATCGACCCCATCCATCTTGATACGGGGAGCGTACTATGCCCCCAGACCCACCTGGTCGAGCTCGCTTCGGCCTTCACAGCGCGAATTATCGTCTTTGACATCCAAGTGCCGATTCTGGCCGGAACATCGGTGAGCGAGCTCCTCCCCGCCGTGGCATCTGTCTGTTACACAGGTCATAACGTATGATAGATCGAGCTTTTCCATCATTCTCGTGATGTCCCAGCGGCGATATCAAAGCTGAACGCCACATTGGAGCGCACGTCCGGCGCTGTCGCCAAGCGAAACCCTCGGTTCGTGCGGTTTGTTTTGGAGTCCGGGCTGCGTTGGTAACACATGTTTACTTTACACACCAGTGTTCTGACGAAAGGCATTTCTGCCGAGGTCCAAATCACGATGCGACAGGCCGCGTTCGCAGGCGCTGGGACTCGAAGCATGGCCATTCCGTTGGAGCCCTTCTCTACAAATAAAGAGATGGGTCGTATCTTGATCCGCAGAGGGGGCGAGACTATCGCCGCTGGCTAGTGTACTTGTGCCCGCTCCACTTGTCAAAGCTGACCCGATACACAGGAATCGTGTTGGAGATAGTTAGATGAATGACCGACCGCAAGACGAGAAGGACTCTCCTTGCGTCGCGCAAGGTATTGGTGATAAGTTATTGTAGTGACATAACAATGCGATGATTTGGCTAGAGTATTCGAATCGGAGTAACTTAGTCCCAAAAGAGCCGGGAACGGAACAACGTGTATTGTCACGACTCACGAGTGTCACGACCGGTGTTCATCTTACCTTCATTGACGTGGCAAACATAACCCTATCCGCGAAGCGAAATCTGGCGGCGATTGGACGGCGAATGAGTTGTCGGGTTTTAAGATCGAAGTTGACTCGATCGACGCCGCTACTTTCTTTAACACAGCACAACTACCTGATCCACCTGTTTCTCGCATCATTCTTACCAACGAACGGCGCCCCCAGGGTCCTCTTGCGAAAAGCAATCGACTGTTCTTTCACTATCTAAAAGATGCTATGATAGGAGAGGAGTCCTTCGTCGACGACTTTGCTGCCCTTATCCTGCGCATGTTCGGATACGACGAGCCAGAACGCATCATACATCAACGGAAAGAATTGTCGTTTGTCATGTGTGGGATGGTAGTCAATGCGAAGCCCGATGTTTGTGTAATGTCAGAGTCCAACCATCTTCTTGTCCAGGAGGGTAACGTTCGTTGTTCCTTTTTCAATATTGCTGATCTTAACATGATCTGTAGCGTGGCACCAGCGCACTGATCCCGAGCCCCAGCTCATCGCCGAGGCGATAGCCGCCTTCTACCAGAATAACCTACACCGCAAAACCCGATGAATTCCCAAATAATCCCCGGTGTCATCATGGTCGGCGCAGTGCCGATATTTTATCGCATACCCATCACCGCGGAGCTCGTCCACTGTGTTCGGGTTGGGATGCGCCCGCCCGAGGAGACTCTAGTGCAAAGATGTGTTCCACCAGTCCCAAACCAAGATGCCTACCCTGAGGAAGGTCTTGTCCCTCTGGCTAACCGACGCATCGTTATGAAGCGTTCGAGGATTTCGTCGTGGGTCCTGTCCATGTTTCATGTACCAGTTGATTTATTCTGTCATCCAGGATACATGACCCATGGTTCGGTAGTCGTAATTCCGGAATGAATGTCAAGGATTACAGTAGTTGCCTCCAATGGGCGTTAATTGGGGTCACGCGGACTTAACTCGGTTTCAATCAACTCATAAACTCAAATTGTACACCCTTGACTACCCAGCCCACGTAGTATTGAACTTTACCTCGCTCAATGCCGTCTCAGTCAATGATCGTGTCCGAGACATCTCCGAGTCAGCATCAACCCGCGGTCATACTCGCTTCTGCTGCCCTTCAAGTTCGGTCCCCACGCAGAAATGCACCATAAAAGCTCTCATACCGTTCCAGTCCCCACTCTGAACCTCGGGTCTTCTTCTCAACCTCACGAACTCATTGTATCGTAGACATCATCTCGGTGACTTTCTGTAATCATGCGCTACCATTGTATATATCTCTCTGTCCTTGCCGCTGTTCCTCTTGGCGGCCTTGCGAAGCCCCTCTCACCACGTTGGAACGACATGCACACCAAGCACTCCTGGAACGCCGTCCCGAAGAACTGGGAGAGCCTGGGCGGCCCGCCTTCCGGCACCACAATCGACCTCTACGTTGCGCTCAAGCCCCATCGCCAGAACGCCTTAATTGATGCGCTTTACGAGGTCAGCAGCCCCGAGCATCCAAAGCACGTCCTCCATCATTCCTCCGCTCGCGCACGTACTCACATGTGTCACTGCTCCGATCCAGATATGGTGCACACCTATCTAAGGAGCAGGTGGCTGAGCTTGTAGCGCCACACCCGAACACGCTTGAGCTCGTGAATTCCTGGCTCGAACATCACGGCATACCCTCCTCGTCCGTCTCCATGACACACGGCGGCAACACACTGATGCTCAAAGGCGTGTCCGTGACCAATGCCGACACTCTCCTCGGCGCGTCATACCAGCTCTACAGGCACGTCGAGAGGGGTGAGACCATTATCCGCACTGTCGGCTATGCGCTTCCCGCGGTGCTGCACGGACACGTGCTGACTGTGGTGCCGACGACGTCCTTTGCCTCCCCGCCCACACGACGGAAGACACCGCGGAATCACTCTGGCGGGACAGCAACGGGGCTGGTAAAGTCGGGATCGCGAGAGCCCGCGACGATGCTGTCGAGCCGCTTTGATATCGATTACGTCACGCCGGACTTCCTACGCTGGCTGTACGCCACGGAGGAATATATACCCGCTGCGACGGAAAAGAATCGGCTCGGGATTGCGGGATATTTGGCGGATTACCCGAGCCCGGCGGACCTCGAGGCGTTCATGACCAAATACTACTCCGACGCGAAGGACGCGACCTTCGCCGTCGTACCGCTCAGCGGTGGGGGGTACGACGAGGACGACCCCACCGACGAGGGGAACCTCGACATCCAGTACGCTGAGGCCATGGCGTATCCGACCCCAGTCACTTTCTACAGCACCGGCGATGAGCGGTCGGGCACAGACCCAGACTCAGACGACTTCTTCGTCTCCTGGCTCAGATTCATCCTCAAACAGCGGAGCATCCCTCAGACGATCAGCACGTCATACCTCGTCGACGAGAGCGAGAACTCGAGGGAACATTCAATATATGTGTGCGACCTGTTCGCTCAGCTCGGTGCGCGTGGCGTCAGCCTCCTCTTCGCGACTGGCGACGACGGCGTCGGCCATGGGAACTGCGTGACCGAGGACGGCTCCGTCCAGTTCATCCCCGTCTTCCCTGCAACTTGTATGTGTAGCATTTTTCTCCGATTGGGAGTAGTACACAAGTGAGGGTCCTGGACGCTCACATCGCCACGCTTTGACAGGTCCCTATGTCACCTCCATCGGCGGAACGACGGGCTTCGACGAGGAGGAGGCAGCGAAAATCTCCGGCGGCGGCTTCTCGAACCACTTTAAGCGACCGCCCTACCAGGACAAAGCCGTGTCCGACTTCCTCGGGGACCTCGGCAGCCGGTATAAAGGCCTTTACAAGTGCGTTCGCTTCCTTGACCCGATCTACCCTATTCGTACTTTGTACTTGGTGCAGCGTTACTGGCCGCGGCATCCCCGACATGGCCGCCCAGGCTAATAGGTTCAAAATCTTCTTAAAAGGCAAGGAGGAAGTGGTGAGCGGCACAAGCGGCTCGACGCCTGTATGTGTCTCCCTCCTATCTGGGTCGTCCGTCCTTGAGCATCCAGCTGACCGCCAACGTACAGATCGTGGCGGGCGTTATCTCTCTGCTCAATGACTATCTACTTTCCAAAGGCAAGAAACCGCTTGGCTTTCTGAACCCCTGGCTTTACACCCGCGACATCGTGGGCCTCATCAACGACATCACGAAGGGCTCGAACCAGGGCTGCAACACCGAAGGATTCTCCGCCATCACTGGATGGGACCCTGTGCGTCCTGCCGGTCTTGTGTCTATTCAGTTTCCCCGTTTGCTGACCCTGGGCCCCGTAGGTCACAGGTCTTGGGACCCCTGACTTCGTGTCCCTGCTGCACATACTCGGTCAACGCGATCAACCAGGTCCTTCAAACCCGGCAAACTAACTGATCAGAAAGATAGCGCCAGTTATATGCCATTACGAATGTACCATGGCATTATTTATAGAACAGTTTATTAGCAGCCAATGGCTCGAGTTACCGTGAATCCTATGATCCCATAGTGATCTGGTTCGCCCATTGGGCGAAGGATTAGCTCGAGGAAGTGCCTGAGAACATCAGATCGTTCTGATAATAATCGGTCCGGGTCAGGGCATTCACATCAGATGCAAGGTGCAGGGCTAACACTGCAGTTGACCATCATCAGCATTGAGTACGTTTGCACGTCTGTTGGTAGTAGAGCAGAGACGAAGAAATAATGTTATTGTTCTGTCTACGAGTAAAAGCTTTTTATGTATCTAATCATAGGAGCATAGCAACTTGTAGAACGTACATATACTACTATCATATAATATGGGTTGAAGAAAAAGGTCAGTTGCAGCCCTGGTCAATAGTATTCCGCAGTGGAATGGAGTATTTGAAATGCTCCTGCGTAGATGTATGCATTATGCAAAGCTACAAGTGAGACATACCCGTGAACGAGATCTGAGTCGCGCAAACTGGAGTACACCAACGGTGTTATGTCGAAGGGGGATGTCGAACGTTTGAGCAGCTCTCTTCCCGACTTCATCAAGTGGAATAACCTCCCAAAGCCGAGACACTCCCCGAGTTCCTGCATAAATCATCGCACCGTCGATCAGAAATACGGGATCTTTATGTACCTAAACTCAGGCATGTGATGGTCGGATAGGGCCCAATGCTTGTCAGATCCGAATGAAACCATCGGCACCCTTGGCACCTTCATAACAATTCACCGCAGCGAAGTTGGCACGCCAGATAAAGCCCTCTCCGTCAGAATTGTCGGGGTCACCACCCCCCATTCGAGAGGAAACTGTTTGCGCTTGCGCATCTCAACATTGATGATCCTCTCGATAATCATACTATCGGCGAAGGGAACTGTTTCGGGGTTCCTGTTTGCCGGTCGTTGTACCTAAGAGAGCACATGAGCACGAATAAAACAAAAACAAAAAAGAACTGCTACTCTTCATGCGTTATGTTCTGCCGAGCTACCTCGTTGCCTGCCTCGGCGGGGTGTCGGATGTACAGAGAAGATCGGTCCGGGCTTCCAACCAGTCCGTCGAACAGCCACCACTTATTCTTCGACCAATTTTGTGCCTCGTGGAACATGGTATAGAAAAGACGCCATGCAAGCTCTGGTGGAAGGACGCCAAGATGAAGCGTGCGTGGGGTGTGCTGTGTCACCAGCGAAGGGTTGGTGAGCGTCAATAGGGAGAGACGTGGGACATTCGCCGTGACACCAGCCTGAGGGGGCTGGGGGAGGAGAACTTCTAGTAGGCTCTTCACTGGCTTGACGGGCTTGGAGAAAGGCGGCTGGTCTCTATTTGTCGTGGTGGATGTCGCACTACCCTCAGAACGTGGCTTCTTTTAAGGCGCCGAGTCTGACGCTAGTTGATTATGCGAAAAGCCGGCAGAACAGGACGGTAGAGAGGATGGCCTTTCGGTCTGCATTGCAGAGTCACAGCATGTTAGTCAGCTATCCGAGCTCCTGTTTGCGATTCGTACGCTGTTTCAACATGATCCCAGCTCCCATTTCCACGTCACCCTCTGTCTGGAGCGATACCTTGAGGAGAGTCTGCTGCGAAGGTGTAATATTACCGGGAAGGAGGCTACATAGCAAAGCAAGGAGCGTGTCTGTGCCCTCTGGGCCATCCGAATTCATAGAAGAAGTGCGGGTGCGGGTGAAAACCAAGCAGAGTCATGGAATGCCACTGGCCCTGGGTCTGGCCGATATCATATCTCGACTTCCAGGCCCCGCTGGTGTCTATCAAATTTCTCCGTCTTCCCGAGGGTGAGGGAGTGGGAGTCCTCGATTTCGACCAGCGTGCACTCTGTGCGCAGCGGCTTCGTAGCCGGGCTTGGCAGCTTGAGTATGAGCGAGGGCGATGTCCGGCTCGTCGGAAAGTACAAGGGCAGCAGCCGCCCTCTGTTAGAGGTTGGTGTCGTCATCGCGCAGGGGGAGGAGTACATCCGGAGCTTGCGCGGGTGTACCAAAGTGGAAGCTCTGGTGTGGTAGTGAAAGAGGACGCATGTGAGGCCTAGATTAGCGGGCTCTTCCACCGTTGGGGTCGGAGGGATGAGGAGGGTTCTTTTGCATGTATGTGATGTCGTGTGATACGAGTCGGGTTGCGCCGGAGGTCACCAAAGCAGAACTTAGCCGCAGCGCGGAAGCCTTGCAAGCAATAACTCATGCCGTATTTCAGTCTCGCAGTAGTATTGCCGCTCATCTCTACCGCGATAGTCGTAGTTTACTCGGTATTATCCCGTCCACGCTGGGATCCTCGCGGTCGTGTACGCGTATCTCTCATGCCTTGTCGGGACCCTACTGACTTGGGTTGTATTAAGCACTGCTACATCACGGGAGGTTCAACGGGACTCGGCCTTGCACTGGCCATCCTTCTTACGAAACGTGGTGCAGACGTGTCAATCGTTGCACGGAACGAAGAGAACCTCAAAAGGGCCGCGGCACAACTTGAGGTACTTGGTTTTTGTTCTCCTCATTCGAACCACCTACTTACTATAACAGGCCGTTCGAGTCAACCCTAATCAAATCTTAAAAGCTTACTCGTTTTCTCTGGACACACAAAAAGCTGCGGTTGATGCATTGGAAGCCGCCTGTTTAGCGCATGGTGGCCAAACGCCTGACGCGGTGTTCTTGTGTGCTGGCAAGGCAACCCCCGGTTTCTTTATCGAAGAGACCGAAGAAAGCATGCGAAAGGGAATGGACAACACATATTGGCTTTCGGCTTGGTCCGCTATGGTTTGCAATCGTGTTCAGCCTACATAGGACCTTGCTTGACACGCTAGTATCAATTAGGCAACCTCCAAGCGGATGATACGAACACGTACTAACAAGGGAAAGATTGTCTTCGTATCCTCACTCCTGGGCTACTTTGGCATGATAGGATATTCGACATACTCACCAGGGAAGCACGCCATTCGCGGTGAGTTCTTCGCGAGTCAAGCATGGCATTTCACGTTGATGATAATCTGAGCATAGGCCTTGCCGAGACACTGCGCCAGGAACTGTTGCTTTATTCGATCGACGTCCACCTTTACATGCCTGGTACAATGTACAGCCCCGGGTATGAAGAAGAAAACAAAACCAAGCCCGAGTTGGTCCGTAAGATAGAGGAGTCCGATGAAGGCCTCACTCCAGAGAGAGCTGCCGAGGGATTGTACCAAGGTGCCGTACCTCAAATACTCGCGTTCAAGTGGTGAGGTTGAGCACATGTACGCAGGTGTGCGGAAAGGTGAATTTCACATTACTGACACACTCCTCGCCGATATATTTCGAACGAGTACCCGCGGAGTGTCGCCGTATGGATCGAACATTCTCAAGGACCTGTTATTCAGTTTTCTTGGCACAGTACGTCCCGCGTGAATCATTACAAAACGCGACCTTTGACACGATGAAATGAATTACTTTAGATCGCCCTCCCGCTATGGCGAAGGAGTGTGGACCAACAAGTAATTGGTCACAGAGAGGCACACGCGAAATACCTAACATCGAAGATGCCGGAGATAGTGGAATGAGATTATTTCGCGCGTTATCGGTGAAGGCAGAGATAGCATTGGGAGATGCACTAAAATATCTGAGGGCATAACTTACTTGTTGGTGCCAGACTACAGCAAAGTGCGAGAGGGACACTCGGGAAACTTGGCACCTCAATCCCAGATTGGGAATCAATCACCCACCAGCCTCACGAGATCAATATTGTACGGTGAAATCACGTCGCTTGAGCTGTTTGAGCCCGGTTTGGCGGAAGGCAGAGTAGTGGATGGCTGGACAACATTCCTGATGCACCCGCTTCGGCCTCCACAACACGAGTTATCGCCTTGACCTCTAAGTGCTAATTCTGGCTGGAACACCAGTGAGTGAGCCCCATATGGGCCCCTCGGGGCATCTGCTCTGACACGGTCGTAGATAGGGCTTCTCTGTCCTTCTCGTGGTCAAAGCTAAACGCCGCGTTGGAGCGCACTTCCAGTGCCGTCGCAAAGCGAAACATTCGTTTCGTCTGATTTTGAAATCGGACTCCACTTTGCTTGATTACGCCCAAAGCTTTGCAGTACAACAGGCTGCGTTCGCAGGGTACGGAACATCATTCCGTTGGAGCCCCTCTAAAAATACGGAGATGGGCCGTATTTTCATCCGTAGAGGGGGCGAGACTATCGCTGCTAGCGAGTATTTGTGCGGCAATGTGCCTGCTCCACTGACCGATATGCAAGATTTGTGTTGAAGTTAGTTACAGTAGATGAATGACCGAAGTGAGGACTTGCTTTGAGCAATGTATTGTGATAAGTTATTGCTGTTACGTATGATGCGATGGATATGGAGTATTCGATGTACTGCACCATTGATACTCAGCAAATGGAAGAAGCTTCCCCTTTATATTTCCCATTGCTATCTGCACTGGGAGGTCTGGATTAAAATTTTGAGGTAGTCGGTCGTTTGTGGCAGAGTGAGCTGTGGTCGCTGTATGATGCGATGCACTTAACGATCGCCGATCTATGAGGTCGA
>WNGR01001021.1_pt1 | contig 31473 bp, 28 predicted proteins | sample 5407581 | NCBI WGS metagenome assembly WNGR01 (sample SAMN13153383, study PRJNA577476) | soil metagenome | isolation source: 80 cm soil or saprolite under Garry oak tree replicate 2 | place: USA:California | collected 2016-06-15
AAACACAACGACAACTCGCTTGCTCGATGCCACATACAGTACGCCGCCGCCACCACCACTAAGGAGAATCAGCCCCATCAGGTATGAGACTTTATCGAGCTTTATCCGGCGATGGAGCGGGGAACCATGGCGTGGCAAGGTAAGTACGTCAGATGAGGAGATGAGTTACTAATTTAGTGACTCCAATGGGGTGTCCGATGTCCAGGGTCATTCATAGCAAAGCAGCCCCAGTTCTTATAATCGCAACTAGTAAAATGTGCAGCATTGCTCGTGCCAGCTCCCCATGTCTCACTCTCGCCGTGTGCGCCACAGAGGTGCGACCGTCCCACCCCCAACAGCCGGTCCCTCAGACACCGAGTCCTACTCCTTGGACTCCCCATCCCCTAGGCTGTCTGTGAATTCTCCCCGTTCTTCTTCTCCTTTGACGCCTCCCCGTCCGTCTTTCGTCACACTCGCAGCAGATAGACGCTCTTGGTCACCCGTCTCGCACGAGACCGACTCTGAACGTGCACCAACGCCCCCAACGCGTGCTGCCAGCCCTCCAACCCACATCCGTGCTCACTCAGGCGGGTCCAAGTACGCATCTGTAGAGTCGGACACTTCCCCTACTACCTCTCCTTTTTCTCCTTCTCAGTCTCTCGCCTCGGCCACTCAGATGCCCTCTGTTCCTTTCTTCCGCGACAATACCCCACCCCCAGACGCGACCCCACCACTGAGATCGTCCCGGGCACCACCCTCCGCTTTTCATTTCCCATTCCAGGCCTATGGTGGTAATCCAGATCCTGGCCTTCCCATCCCAAACTCGGGGTATCGTTCAGGTCGCTCTTCAATGGAGTCCCTCAATGGAGCTTCCAGCGCAATAGCCCCCACTCCTGTGCGACGCTCTACCCAAGCACTATCTTCCCAAGGCTCTCACACGATGCTTCGGGTCAGCCCGGACGGTAGCTCTTGGGTGGACCACGACCTTGAGCCCCCTTACCCCCCTTTCATGGCCCAAGGAAGCACGTCTCAACAACACCGCAATAGTGACACCTCTACTTCTGGCTCGACTCATATTCCTTCAAACAACTCTGGCACAGCTTCCTTCCGTGCTCCGTTCTTAAGCCCAGCTTCCCGGCCCTCGTCCGTCTGGTCCCCTCCTTCTCACGTGACTCATTCCCACACTGCTCTCCCTAATACCATTCCTCCCTACACCGCATCTGAACTCCCCCCCAAGGCTCCACTTCCCTCTACGCTACTCTCAGAGAAGTTGACAAAGGAAGAGAAACCGTGGCTCAATCAGCGCCCAGATGGACGCACTCGTGCCAGCCGTTGGATCACTCTTCTCATGCTTGTCCTTGGTGTCTTCGCCGCTGGACTCATCTGCTGGTTCGGATACAATGACGCAGGAAACACAATGATCGACTCCAGCCGGCTGTGCCTTGTTATGGAAGACAATTTTGACACCTTTGACGTTGACAACGGCGGTACCTGGACACGCGACGTCGAGATGAGTGGCTTCGGGTACGTATTCTCGTTTTCGCAAGGCGTTAGAAGTTCTGACTTCCGAATCGTCTACTGGTGCAGGAATGGCGAGTTTGAAATGGCCACTGCGCTATCTGATAACTTATTTGTGCGCAACGGGCAGCTGTATATCAAGCCGACCTTGACTTCAAACGTCCTGTCGAGCCCTGACCAAATATTCAATGGAGGCAATTACACACTCCAGGGCTGCACGACCATCAAGTCCAATGCCTCGGCTTGCTCCGCGTCCTCGAATTCCAAGACTGGCGCGACTATCCCCCCGGTCATGAGTGCCCGCCTCAGTACTAAGGGCAGCTACAACATTCGCTTCGGTAAAGTCGAAGTTGTTGCGAAGCTTCCACGTGGAGACTGGCTCTGGCCTGCGATCTGGATGTCCCCTCTTAGCCAGGTATATGGACTGTGGCCCCTTAGCGGCGAGATTGACGTGCGTCCTACTTGAGAGCTTAACTGGCATATTTCTCAGCTGAGACAAATACGCGACAGATCATGGAGGCACGTGGAAATGACCCTTCGTACCCCGCACAGGGCGTCAACTTTGTCCGCTCAACCTTGGCCTGGGGTCCCCTTCCCGCTATCACCGCGCGCTTATTCGGTTGGCAGTCGCTCAAGCGCTCGAACTATGCACAGAAGTTCCACACGTACACCCTCGAGTGGACGGACAACTTCATCAAGATTTACGTCGACTCGCGACTCAAGAACATGGTCCAGCTTCAGATCGACAAGAAGCAGCAGAGCAATGGGGGCTTTTTTTGGAAGCGCGGGAATTTCCCCCTCACCGCGCACAACAACACCGCCGCTGAAATCGTCGTTCCGAATCCGTGGACGACCGCAACGGTCCAAAACGCGACCAATGCGGCACCATTTGACCAACGTGAGTTCCCATCATCCCAGGCAGCTGAAATGGGCTAAAAACCACCTAGCGTTCTATTTGATCCTCGATCTCGCTGCTGGCGGGACGAGTGGGTGGTTCCCCGACAAGCTGGGCAACAAGCCTTGGTTCGACGGATCAGCTTCTGCGATGCGGGACTTTGCCAACCAGCAGAGTACCTGGAGCGCTACCTGGCCGAGCGACGACGACGATCTCTCTTTTAGAATGTACGTAACCTGTCTGTGCAACTCACCGTTACGCTGTCTGACGTTGCCACCTCTTTGTGTAGAGACTCTGTACGCATGTGGAAGCTTTGTTAAACTCATAGCCGCTCGTGCAGATCTCACAAAGGACACTACTTATCAGTAGTGACAGGACTTTTTTTAGAGCGAGAGCCTTTTGGCGTGGACTGATAGATTGATTCCTTCATTCCCCTGCCCTTTCCCTTTCCTTTTACCTTCTTTACCCCCACCCTCGTTACTTGAGCTAATTCTGTATTCTATGATGTTCACTGTGCCGTTGTTATCCTTTATTGGGTGTGGTCGTACGAAATCCCCAGGCTTTTGCAGATGGGCCGACTCGTTGAACCACGGACACGGCTGCATCACCATAACCGCTCGATGATACTACTCATTCTCGTTACGACACGGGGAACACAAGATGGTACTTGGGTTCGAAAAGTTCTGTATGGTATCTGGAAGTGGGCGGTTCAACTTGCCAAGGCGAACCGAAGCGTTTAAATCATTAGTTAGCTCTCATGAGCTCGCTCGTGAGAGAGTCCGTGACCAGCCCACCCCGGGCAATGAAGCCCGCCCGGGTCAGCCTCAGCCTCACTCATTGCTTTACACTATACAGCCCATGCACTCTTTGCATGCCAATCTCTTCTGCGAATTTATAAACATGATCTTTGGTCTTCACACTACAGTGCAAGTACAGTACTACAACATGTCCGAGCCCGCGCTAAAATTCGGTCTTGCCCTCCTCCTTTGATTGATTTGATTAACTTTTTCACTCGACTCAGGATGCCTCTAATTCCTACATCGCATCCGCCATGGAGCTGACTTTGGACTCCTACTCCCCGAACCAAAAAAAAATAAGAATCTCAGGGAGAGGACTGATACGCCTCCAAGACCGTCTTGGCCACGACGCTCCTCGGGCACCTCCTCCCAGTCCACAGCTCGAACTGCTCGTAACCCTGCTCGAGGAGCACCTCTATGCCGGCGACCGTGCGCCACGTCCGATTCGCGGGGACGGCCGTCTTGGCGAGCTTCAGGAGCGGTGTCTCAGCGGGCTTGTAGGCCATGTCGACGACGACGCCGGCTTCCGCGCTGAAGAGGGTGGGCGGGAGGAACAGCGTATTGGGCATGCCCTCGTTCGTCGTCGTCGCTGACGCCGGCACGGTGGACACGATGACGCTCGGGGCTACCACTCCCGGCGCGGACGACGACACGTCGAGCGAGTCGAGCAGCTCGACGTGAGCACCAGGGATCGCGTGGACCAATTCTTCCGCGCTACGCCTGGTGCGGTTGAATAAGTAGATGCGCGTCGCGCCGAGAGCGTGCAGCGCGTAGATCGCCGCGCGCGCTGTGCCTCCCGCGCCGATGACGAGAGCGCTGTCGATCTTGCGCACCGAGGACGGCAAGCGCGCCCGGACGAGGTTCCGGATCCCGATCCAGTCTGTGTTGTCACCAAACAGGATCTGAGATCCGCCTTTTGTGCGGGGGATAACGGTGTTGACAGCGCCGATGGCTTCGGCCTCGGGAGAGAGCTGGTCAAGGTGAGCGATGACGTCCCGCTTGAATGGAATCGTGACGGATGCACCCCCAAAGTCGGGGAGCGTAAGAGTGAAGCGCACTTCGTGATCAACGTCCTCCGTCTCGAGGCGCTCGTATGTGTGCGGGAGGCCCAGCAGTTTGAAGGCGGTGTTGTGCAGAGTAGGTGACATGGAATGCGCGATCGGATTTCCGAAAATGTAGAACTTTCTTGTGGGGAGCTCGCCGATCAGATTCAGGGCTGTCTGAATCTCAACGAAGGACAATTGACCAGGAGCTGCCTTGCTCGGAAGGAGAGGGTGCGTAACGGGAGTGAAGGTGTGGTTGAGTACTCTGGATAACTGTCCGTCAACACCCATATTGATAGCGATGATGGGCTTGGCGTCCACCGCCGAGCTTGCCCGTTTCATAAACCGTTGAAGTGCGAGGTTGTCGTCGAGCGAGTTCGCTTTGCCAACAATCTTCACGACGTCACCATACGCTTTCGCCACCTCGAGGGTGGCGTCCACGGCCGACGAGTCCCAATTAAGGTTTCCGCTCCAATCATGCCAAGATGCCAAGATGCTCGAGTGTCCTTTGCGAGCTATCAGGTCGCGGATGTCCTTCTCCGGCCACGAAATTTCGATATCCACATACTCGACACCCAGCCTCAAAGCCAAGCGGAATAGGTCAAAGGCTTCCTTGACGGACTTGTCAGGGAAGGCACCTCCCTGGGATGTTGTCCGCACGGTGTACACGATCGGTAGAGACGACACACGGCGGATAGCCGTGACCTGCTCGCTAACGTAGCCGAGTGGGGGGATGTGCTGGCCCACCGAATCTAACTGTCCCCGGGAGCGTAAAAGGTCGACGCGAAGTTCAACCGCATCTACGCCGGCAGTCAGTTCCTCGAAGTTGGACAACGATGCGGTGACATCAGGGAATGTCAACGAAAGGAAGTACGAGCGATGGCCCCGCACGAAGTTCGGGGCAAGATTCGCTTTGTGACCGGTAACGTGACCGAAGAAACGGGCGACTTCGTCTCGGACGTTATTGACTTTGGGTGGCGAACTTTCATCTGGGGTAGGTACGACGGTGCTGTTAACAAACTCGTGGCTGGAACATTCTGTGAACCACGGCTCGCGCCTCTTGTAAACGTCAATGATAGGCTCGCCGTAAGCCGGCCTGCTGGATTCTGCCTCCAGGTACGCAACTATTTCGTGCACCGGGCGCACAACGTGGACCACGGGCCGACCTTTAGCGTAGGAAGAAAGGATCCCACGCGCCTCAGGAATCTCGACGATCCCTCCTCCGAGGCTGATGACATGACGGGAAGGGAATTTCTGTAGGAGCTCCTTAAGAACGTCGAGTTCTGCAGCACGAAATGCGGGCCAGCCATGCCGCTGGACGTAGTCACGGAGTCCTGTAGGGAATTTTTGTTCGAAGTACGCGTCCGCGTCAGTGAAGGTCCAGCCCAGTGTCGCGGCAGCTAATTCCCCGATATGAGTCTTTCCAGAACCGCGCATCCCGATGATAACCACAGATGGAGCATCGTCTGGCTTGGCGGAGGCGTGGTCAGCGGCTTGTCCAAGCTCGACGCCAACAACTTTGAGACCAATCTACAACACAATCAATATGTGTTTCATAACATGAGAACGAGATTCACCTTGTTCTCCAAGTCATCCCACCAATTTGGCCACGTCTTTTCGACACAGCGCTTCTCTTCGATGACCGTCTCATCAACTACAGTTCCAAGCACGCTGAACGCCATAGCAACGCGGTGATCATCGTAGCAGTGGACGCTGACGCCACGCTTGAGATCGCCAATTGGCTTGCTATATACTTCGAGACCATCGTCCAATTCCTTGGTCTCGACACCAAATTTCGCTGTACGCATTCTGAGTCACAATTTGAAGCGAACAGGTAGAGCGCCACGTACCAAGCTGATCTATCATAGCTCGGATGCGGTTGCACTCCTTGACACGTTGATTGGCGATGCCAATAATCCTGGTTGTTGTCGGCCTGCTGCCATCATCAAGTTCTCTCCCCTTCGCCGGTGCGCCGGCAGCTACAGCAGCCAGCACTGAGGCTGTGAGGAACGCATCCGTCATCGGTTCCATGTCAATTAGGCCAAGAGCTTTGAGTTGGCCTTTCGGCGGGCCCTGTACTGTCGTCTCTGTCGCAGTCTGCGTGACCTTGCATCCCATAGGTTCGAGAACGTCCTTCGCAAAGCGCGCATCGCCCTGAAGCGATGAGGATCCAATATTCGAGATGGTACAGGTTGTACCCGTAATGGCGGCGATAGCAAGAGGGTATGTCGCACTGCTAGCATCGGATTCGATGCTGTAGTTGGGCGGGTTGCGGTACACTGCCTTCGGAATAGAGTAGACGTCCAAGAGACGGCCGGATGTCGGATCGGTTTCGCGGACCACCTCAACTCCGAAAGTGCGCATCATTGCCAATGTCATGTCGATATAAGGCTGAGATATAACCTGACCGCCTGTCAGCTCGAGGGTGACTGGCTCTTGGGCATAAGGCGCGCAAAGTAGGATTGACGAGACATATTGACTAGATACGCTTGCAGCCAACTTGATCCGCCCACCCTTAAGGCCAGCAGGTCCGATAGAAAGGGGGAGACAGCCTTCGGACTCCAGGTACTGGATCTGGCTACCGTTGGAGCCGAGTGCATCAACAAGGGGACCGATGGGGCGTTGCTTCATCCTTGCATTGCCAGTGATGACGGTGGCAGATGGTCCAGTCTTGGAGGGCTGGACGAGCGTACAAACGGTGGTCAAGAACCGAGCAGCCGTTCCCGCATTGCCTAAGTATATCTCCTTGCCCTTGGGTGGCACAGAGAGAGATCCTTGTCCGCCGTGGACAACGAGAGTCTCTCCGCCATCTTCCCACTCGAAACTCGCGCCCTGTCGTGTCATACGGAATGAGATGGTGCGAACGATGGGAAGGCCTAAACGTACCTTGAGCTCATGAAGAGCTGTCATCATCACTTGCGTATCGTCGGAATGCAACAGGTTCCGTAGTCTGCATGTGCCACTTCCGAGGGCAGCTAGAACCAGAGCACGATTAGATATGCTCTTCGAGCCTGGCGTAGCCATGCGAATTGGGCTCTTTGTTGGCACTCCGGGAATGACCTTAGCAGCCTCAGCGAGAGTTTTCCTAATGACGGGGTCTGGAACGACGCTGGCCTTTTGTTCCACGGTCTTGCCGATAGTAGCGAGGAGAACAATCTTCTTTTCAGGGCCGCTGTTTTTCTTGTCGATCTTCATTATATCCAACAAGCGGTCAACGGAGAGAAGCTTCGAAGCTGGAAGGCCCGTGATCCGTGGATCTGACAGTGAGACGGGGAGGTTATAACTCTTCAAGCAGCGCGTAAGGCGACCGACGCCAACTTGGCTAAGGTGCCCGAGCTGACGCGCCACCTCTGCCTCGAGGATCATCCCCACGCTGATGCACTCGCCGTGCAGCATACTGGGGGTCAGCACGGCTTCGATTGCGTGCCCAATCGTGTGACCGAAATTAACAAGGTTGCGCAACCCAGTCGTTTCGCGTTCATCATTGGTGACTATATGCGCTTTGACTGAGATCGAGCCCACGATAACGGAGAGAAGCAGCTCTTGGGATGCAGAGCGCGTCGATTTTGTACGCCCAGAATAGTTGATACTAGGGGTCTGAATGGCAGCAACGATCTCTGCCGGTCGCGACTCAAGAGCGGCGAAGTCGGTCTCATTCCAAATAGCGGCGGTCTTTCATAACAGTATTCAGGGATCACGCTGCAGAGGTAAAAAGGAGAGAATGGGAGATACCTTCACAACCTCGGCCATGCCATTTGAGAATTCGCGTGGGGGGAGGGTTTCAAGGAATGCAGCATCAATGAAGATGTACTCGGGTTGCCAGAACGCGCCAATGAGATTCTTTCCGTGAGGGGTATCGATTGCGGTCTTTCCACCTACGCTGGAGTCGACCATAGCTAGGAGAGTTGTCGGTATCTGCACGAAGCGCACACCGCGCATGCTGCGGCGGTATGGGTGAACAACGGCACGCAGATGGAAGAACGAGCAAATTGGGACGTACAATGTCGCAGCGACGAATCCAACCAGATCGCCAATAACTCCTCCACCAAGAGCGAGAACCACAGTGTCGCGTGTACATTTATTCAACAAGAGGAAGTCTTCGATCACTGCTTTACCTTCGCGACTTTTTGAAGTTTCGCCTGGAGTTATAGTGTGCGCCAGAAAACGCGACTGCTTCCCTAGGCGGGAGAGCTCTTCCTTAAATCCTTGTTTAAATGCATCAAGGTGTAGAGACGCTATGTTCGTATCGGTGACAAGGACATAGGCGGAGGCGGGGAGTGTGTCAAGGACGGTGCGTGCGATGTAGGGAACGAGATGAAAGCCACAATGGATGGAATCCTTGCCAAGGATAGAGACCTTATACACGTCTGTCTCCGCCATGACGAGGAGAAAGGTGAGGAGAATGAATTCTAAAAGATGAGTGCTGCGTTGCCATTCTGAGTCTTCAGTAAATACTCTGCAGCGCCCGTGGGAATCGGAATGCTGAGGGCTGCTCCGCTCGGAGCGGCGTGACCGTGTGCAATTCCTCACGTAACACGTCGGACGATACAGCGGGGCCATCATCGAATCATCCTCCGTGCAAACAAACTTAACACAGCCAACTGGAAATAGCATTCAGATACCAGGCTGCTCCCTATACAAGTAAGTGAAGTCTAAGGTAGGTCTATGGTCATTCGAGGAAAGCAGAAGCGCAGGCAGTGGGTCACGTCTGCCAAGACGTCTGCCTGAAATCTCCGGATGTAGTGTCAGTCACGGACCAAATCACTGACACCATCCCATCAGTCGGACATCACAACGGGAAGATGGTGGGCGCATACCGTCCGAAAAGTTTCACTTTCAACCAATCGGTAGCGACCAGTACGCGATTCCGCATCGAGAAGAGCGTGCTCAAGTAAGCACTCCGCCAGAATAGAAACGTTGCGACACCTCCCGAGGCAAACTACGTACGTGTTAGAACTAGGTCACGGCTCAAGGGACAGAACCCCACCTTGTGATGGAAAAACTCCAAGTCCGCGATCGCCTTTTCCGAGCCAATATACGCGAGTGAGCCCTGGTGCGAGTAGTGGAACGGCCGCAGGTTTTCGGCTTTATTAAGTTGCCTCTCCAGACTCTCGGTGCTTGTGCCTTCCTGCTTGGCGGCTGAAATCTGCTCGAGGACGGCATCGCGCTTTGCGAATTGTCTAAATACGCGTGCAAGGTACGCCCCTTGCTGCGAAGCAACTTGGGCCGTAGGCGCATACTGCGAGGAGGTACAGTCGCCAAGAGCGAAAATGGTGCCGTCTGAGCCTGCCAGGCGAAGGTGGTCTTTCAAGGACGAATTCAAATGAATTAGATAACAGTTTGCGCATATGGGATGCCGGCCCTACCGTCAACGGTGATACCACGTTTATTCTTCTGAGCATCAGGCAGGCGCGACATGAGGTCGACTGAGACGGTTCGTGCTTTGTTTCCACCAGCCCATACGACCATGCCAACTGGCACCTCTTTGATGCTCTTATCCGACATCTGCAAGACAACGCTCTTGTCCTTGATCTCTTTCACCATCGTGCCAGTCAAGATGTCGATCTTTGATTCCTTGAAGGTTGATACGGTATATTCAATTAATTCCCTGCTGAACATGGGCAACACCGAGGGCAGGGCCTCGATGAGAGTAATTTTGATCTTGTTCGAAAGCTCGGGGTACCAAGATTTCAGGTCATCCTGCAGGATATGTAAGGGAGTGAGGAAGAAAGTGCACAAAAAATGCTAACCTCGAGGAAATCGTGCAACTCTCCACTTGAAAGGTGTTAAAACTAGATAGCTGAGAATACTGCCCGACCGACCTAACTTCGATCCCGGTTGGCCCTCCGCCAACGACAACCTAGAACGATTAGCAATTGATTGCGAAACTTATTGTTGGTCAACCTTACCATATGGAGCAAACGTTCGATCTCCTCTTCGCTCTGACCAGGGAAGCCAGCAGACTCGACGCCTAAGGTAAAGGTGAGACCGTTGTGAGCAATGCGTCTCGTGGCAACGTACAGTCCATAAAGCGGCGCTTGAACTAGGAAGCATGATCAAAATCTCCCCCTTCCCATTAAACTCGAAGAGATTCGGACTTACCCTCTCGGCATCCTGGATTTCCTTCATGAAGCAAGCGTGCTCCTTGACGCCAGGGATTCCGAAAGTTTGGGTCTCCGCACCGACCGCATAGACGAGGTAATCAAATGGTATAGTAGTTGAGGAGACCTCGCCCTGAACTTCTGTTTCATCTGCATGACTAGAGTGAGACGGTGTATATTGGAGTACGAAGAACCTTCCGCACCTGCGAACGTGATTGTTTTCGCGATGGGCTATAGCTCTGATGAGGAGGGCAACAGCAAAGTGAACGATGGATACATACATCTACAGATTTTGCCTCGGCTTCAATGACAGTGATTTTTCGCTCCTTATGTCGGGTCATGTAGCGGATGGCTTGGATTGCTCGTGAACTCGAAGTTGGGAAAGCTGAAACGACAGCTTACGTTGCAATATAGAATTGCTGGCGAGTGTACCGACCGCAACGCTCGGTAAGAGAGGAGTGAAGAGGAAGAAGTTCCGAGGACTGATAACTGTGACGTTATATTCGGCGGTATCTAGACTCTTGAGAAATGCAGTTGAGCCCCATCCACTCCCGACGACGACGACATTCTTCTTAGTAGGGTCGTGTGGCAGCTGTGAACCGGGATGCCTGTCTTTCTGAGTGATATAGTAGAAGGCACCTCCAGAAGTCACAATGGTGATGAGGGTGACCCGTCCAATAGTTTGAAGGGCACGGCGCCATCTAGAAAGCTCCGGGTGTAGTGGCGGCGGCGGTGGCGGCGTCGAGGTCTGCGTCTGCGTCTGCTAAAGCAAGGGGCAGTTGGAGACCAGTGTCAACGACGGGGTAGGAAAAACGAATTCACCGAAATACTTGAAGGAGTGGAGAGCAATCTACGACCAACCCGACCTTGCCTGACACCTGTTGTGAATTGCCTCGGCAAAGAGCGATTCAAGGACCGAGACGCGGTCTGTGAAAAGTCTAATGTTAGTAGCGCGCGAAGCCCAGAAGACATGATGGTTAAAGAGAACCGCGAAGATCCAGACAGTTAAAAACAAATGCACCATGCTTACCTAAGTGATCCCATTTACGGCCACAATGCGGATTTGAAGGGGAGTTGACTCGGTGGATCCCGGATGCTGTCAATCATGCGCCAAGTGAAAGCCTTCTTACGACACGGCTCGCATTCACAGGCAAAGATAAGAATACATACCGGACTTGGTAGAGTCTCGCCCGTGGTCTACTTGTCATATTCGGACGTGGGCCATCTGTTTCTCAGCGCTCATTCGCTGTACGAATGAATGCACTCGTGAGACATCACCAGATCACCGGCGACATGTCACGGTATTACTTCAAGTTGTACCTCACATTGCAAGCACAGACTAGAGAGCTACGTTGGAGATGCCTCGGGTTCTTTGAGCGTTACCTAGGAGGCTGCAGCTTACTCTGTATGCCGCCACGGCCTAATCCTGTTTGTTTGTACAGCAACGTTCGACGGATGTTGAGCCTGGAAAGCGCAGTTACCGACTCGCGATACATACTGTATACGGAGTTCGTGGGGGATGTTCTATGTATGTTTGGCTGTTGACTGCTAGTGCATAGAACTTTAGCGCCGCGCACTGTCATTCTCTTATTTGCGGTCAAGTAGGCACCTCTGATTCGTCCCTGTTATTTAGTCTCTAGCCCAAGGTGAGATCGTTTCAGTAGTAGACAGATTGCTCAGGTTGGAGCTTCAATTTTATTCTCTCTTCTGGAGTCTAAGCGTGCGTTTGCGACGTCCGCCCTGCACGGGGCCACATGTGGTGTCAAGCCGTTGGTTCAAGTTCTAGGCCTCGCTGGCTTCAAGGTTGTACCCTAGCTCTCTACTGTAGAGTGATTGCCTATCGACACCGCTACCAATGCGATATGAGATCGCTCATCTGTAACAAGTCCCAGCCGCCAACGCCAATGCCGACACCAACACCAAGTCGTCAAGCTGTAATGCATAATGCCACGATGAGCTTCTTATCGTTATCAAACTTATAAGCAAAAGCACATTGTTGCATCAACTCTATCTTGGTCACGGGTTAATACAAGTACTCCAACTGTGACCATGCACGAAAGTAGAAAGATCCAGGCGAGTTTCGTGTTCGCCTGAAACCCAGATATTACTTGGGCGATGAAGACTTGCCCTGTGGGACGGCGGGATCCACATGAGAAGTTCATCGTTGCTACCACATATCCATCCCTCATCGTTTATCTTGGATTGGTTAGTGAACTCTACCTGTCCAGTAGTTTTGGTCTCCCCTGTCATGGCGTTCCACACACGAATTGTTCCATCGAAACAGCCTGAGACGATGTGCTGGCCATTTGGAGAGAACGCCACAGACATGACCGAATCCGGGTGTCCACTGAAAGGGCCTGCCACGGTCTCTCCTGTCGTGGCATTCCACACACGAATGGTCCGATCGTCCGAGCCTGAAACGATGTGCTGGCCGCATAGAGAGAATGCCACAGACGTGACCGAATTCGAGTGTCCACTAAATGGGGCTGCTACGGTCTCTCCCGTCGTGGCGTTCCACACACGAATGGTTCGATCGTCCGAGCCTGAAACGACGTGCTGACCATCTGGAGAGAATGTCACAGACGTGACCGATTTCGAGTGTCCACTAAATGGGGGTGCCACTGTCTCTCCCGTCATGGCGTTCCACATACGAATTGTTCCATCGGAAGAGCCCGAGACGATGAGCTGGCCATCTGGAGAGAATGCCACGGACCCGACCGAACCCGAGTGTCCACTAAATGGGCCTGCCACAGTCTCTCCCGTCGTGACGTTCCACACACGAATTGTTTGATCGTAAGAGCCTGAGACGATGTGCTGGCCATCTGGAGAGAAAGCCACAGACATGACTGAATTCGAGTGTCCATTTAATGGGCCCGCCACTGTCTCTCCCGTCATGGCGTTCCACACACGAATTGATTGATCTTCCGAGCCCGAGACGATGTGCTGGCCGTCTAGAGAAAATGCCACAGACATAACCCAATCCAAGTGTCCACTAAATGGGGCTGCCACGGTCTCTCCCGTCGTGGCCTTCCACACACGAATGGTTTGATCGAAAGAGCCTGAGATGATATGCTGGCCATCTGGGGAGAATGCCACAGACATGACCGAATCCGAGTGTCCACTAATTGGGCCCGCCACTGTCTCTCCCGTCATGGTGTTCCACATACGAATTGTTCCATCGGCAGAGCCCGAGACGATGTGCTGGCCATCTGGAAAGAATGCCACAGTCCTGACCGAATTCGAGTGTCCACTAAATGGGCCTGCCACGGTCTCTCCCGTCGTGGCGTTCCACACACGAATTGTTTGGTCATCCGAGCCTGAAACGATGTGCTGACCATCTGGAGAGAATGCCACAGACATGACCCAATCCGAGTGTCCACTAAATGGACCTGCCACGGTCTCTCCTGTCATTGCGTTCCACACACGAATTGTTCCATCGGAAGAGCCCGAGACGATGTGCTGACCATCTGAAGAGAATGTCACAGACATGACCCAAGTCAAGTGTCCATGAAATGGGCCTGTCACGGTCTCCCCCGTCGTGGCGTTCCACACAAGAATTGTTCCATCGTCCGAGCCTGAGACGATGTGCTGGCCATCTGGAGAGAAAACCACAGACCTGACCCAATTCGAGTGTCCACTTAATGGGCCCGCCACTGTCTCTCCCGTCATGGCGTTCCACACACGAATTGTTTCATCTTCCGATCCTGAGACGATCTGCTGGCCATCTGGAGAGAATGCCACAGACCTGACCGAGGCCGAGTGTCCACTAAATGGGGGCGCCACAGTCTCTCCCGTCATGGCGTTCCACACACGAATTGTTCTATCGTCCGAGCCCGAGACGATGTGCTGGCCATCTGGAGAGAATGCCACGGACCCGACCGAACCCGAGTGTCCACCAAATGGGCCCGCTACTTTCTCTCCCGTGATGGCGTCCCACACACGAATTGTTCGATCGATCGAGCCTGAGACGATGCGCTGGCCATCTGATGAGAGTGCAATGGAATTGACCGAACCCCCGACGTGTGGAATCACCATCTCTGATGATGGCCAATGAGACAATCGCCCACTTTTGACACGCAGTGTTCGAGGAAACATGCTTGAATAATGCGTAGCAACAAGAGAACAAGTGGGCGCAAATGGCAGAGTAGAAAGATAGACGTGGGGAGCACTCTTTGCCATGGCCATCCCGAAATACCGCACAAACGCAGAGGCGTCGTTGATGAATGCGGTGAATTTCTCTAGATCTGTCTGAGAAACCTGCTGTGATTATCATCGTTAGTTGTTTGCCTACCTCACAGAACTGATGTTCAGGCTTACACTTCGACCAGAGGCTAGCCACACATTCACAGACGATAATGCTGGCAAAGCAAGACGCACATTGCTCGTCAGGCTAAGAGCCTCCAGCCAAAAGAGGAATTTCGTCTCGAAGAAAGCCCGGAGTTTGCAAAACAGATCAGTTTCGAAATCAAGGTGTTCTAGATGATCGTCGTAGAAACGACAGGCATATAACAATGCAGGTGGGAGGTGTTTGGCAACGCGGGCTTCAAGGCCATGAATGTCTTTATTAGCGAGATATGATGATTCGATGTTGCAGATGTTGAACCTGAGGTCGCGGAGCACTAGACCGAGACAGGAATGGGCCAATCCATAGTGGGCGTCTCGAAGAACGAAAGAAAAATCACCGCTCTTCTCTTTATTTACCAGGAAGTCGCGGAATGACGTATGGAGAGGTACGATGGGGAGGGTGCCATCAGGCGAGTTTACATTGCTAAATAACGAGCCCAGGCGACGGAGCATTGTGACAACAGAATCGGCATCGTCGTTGTCATTGGAGGCGTGTCCTCGCAACGTGGTCAGGGAGCGGATGGAGAGGGGTTCGAATGCAGTAATGAGCTGTCCCACCACAGAGCGGAATAGAAGCCGTGCTTTTCGGTGTGTGATGTATCCTTCAAGGACTTCCTTGTATAACTCGTCCAACGGGTCTTGTCCATCGCGATCTGTCGTGAGTTTCAAAAGATGGTTTATGCACTCTTTCTTGCTAAACGCGAAGCATTCAGGAGGATCGAGGATGAATCTGCCAGCAACCGCCGCCCACTGAAACAATCCCTCTGCCTTTCTTGCCAATGCAACGCCATGCTTTTCGAACTCATCTGAAGGGAGTAAGTTCTGAAGGAAGGAGAGTATATCGTCATCCGTTCGAGCTGCCAGCTGAGAATCATTCATATATTTGATCCTGGCTGACGACGTTCCCTCGAACGCAGACTGGATGCCATCCTCCGGCCTCGAGGTGATAAGCACACGAAAGTTCGGTGGCAGCCTAGAGAGGTTTCTAGCAAGAAAGTTATGTAACCCGTTTCCACCAGTCACATCCCCGCTCTCGTCTAAGGCATCGACTACAACAAGGATAGGACCGACGATGTGCAGATCCTTGAGCGGTTCCAGGATAAGGGATTCAAAAAGCGTGGGGTAGTCACGAGTACCGACTCGAAGAGATGAGTTGTCCTTTACGACCCTTCCAAGCGCGGTTTTAAACGAGGGATAACGGTCGGAGAGATCGCGAGCAAGAGTCGTGAAGAGGTGATAAGGTTTGGATTGTTCCTTCCGCAAAAAAATGAAGGACGATGTAAGACGGTGCATTTTATCGAAGCGACGCGCGATCTCGTGTGCGATGGATGACTTTCCGGTGCCCACCTGTCCGAACAGAACAAGACTACGCTCGGAGCCGGGACTGTTCACCCAATTGGCGATGAAGTCCAAGAAGGCTGTGCGCGTTCCCGGAAGGCAGCCTTTCTCAGGCATGAAGCGCGAGCCTGTCCCATAGGGTATTTGTTTGATGTCGTCATCTAGCTCTGTGACAACTATTAGATTGATAACCCTCAAGGTATTAGGACTACGTACTAGTATCTGAAACTTGGCTCGATACCCACTTCAGTTGGGTAGCCACCCCATCAAGCTGACTAGCCATCCCGTCAAGCCGACTAGAAATTCCACCAACATTGGCCGAAATTATGCCCACATCATCCAAAATTTGGAGCGCAGTTATCTCTGTCGTGATGGTAGCTTGATCTAAAAAAGCCTTTCGAAGTTCGATGAGAGTGGTACGGAAGTCTCCAATTTGTTTGTCGACTTGGCTGCCGAGATTGTCCAACGTGCGCTTCCCTTCAAATTGCGTGTTTACATCGGCCAATGAAGTAGTTGAAGACGACGTACAGAATCGTGGTTCCTCTGCATAAGATTGGACGAAGTCACTGCAATTACAGACATGCTGCAACATGAGCGTAAGGATTCGGGCCTGCTTGGACTCGCGCTTGGTAGACTTCAAAATGTCTTCCTGGTTTGCGAAATCAAACGCGTCGTGCATGGCTACAAGTAGGGTTCGGACGTTGTCGTCACTTTGAAACTGTTCTAGGAGTGTCTAGCATCCAGAGATTAACATGGCATCAGCATTTCCTTTCGACAATAACGCAAATCGATGCACCTTGGGAATTGCTAATAGCAGGCCACATGCCATCTTTGCGTACGGGTGAAGCTGAGAGCGAAAGTCGGCTCGGTCAAGTACAAGGTAAAAGGACATTGCGTTGTGACATACTTCTGCAGCTGGGCTCACAGTGTCCATGACCCATTTGATTCTCGCAACTGCGCCTTCCCATGCACTTGGGAGATTAATCGCCTTGGTAGCTTCACCGGCGTCACGAAGAGCATTCTCGGCAGGTGACACCGCTACCCGGACATCGGGCACTGGTGGTATAGGGTCGATGGGAACGTAGTCCATCGGAGGTGAAAGAGGCTCGGGGACAGTGGCGACTACAAATGGAGTGGTTTCGATGGAGTCTTGGGCCGTGGTGGGCTTCGTAGCTTGTTCCATAGGTAAGACGTCTACTTCAGTCGCTATATCGTTGGTGGCATTGATGGGTAAGATCGGATGGGAAGTTGCGTTCGCTGAGACAGTGATCGTCAAGTAGAGTACGACTGGCTGGACCGACTGTCCAGCTTGTCCGCCGCCATTGCTGAGCACAAAATGAAGGTCTACAAAGCGAGACATTCAGCTGATAGTTAAATGAGCAATAATACTCGCAAAAAACAAACTGCTTTGGGATTCCACAGGAATCGATGTCTCATGTGTTCCAATAAGTGTATCGGGGTGCGCCAATCGCTTCGCATAAAGACACAACATAAGATGTGAAGACGGCTGTAAAAAACTGAACAGAACTCTCAGCCGGAAAACAGGCTCAAAAACACATGTCCTACAAGGCATCAAATTTCTGATTCCACTGCAGCGTCTGTCCCTTAATCGAAACGCTGGCTGTCCTCTTCATTGTTGCCTGATTGGTCACAGTGACGAAGAACTTATTCTTCGGGCGAAACCGTTTCGCGATATTCGGGACATTATGTGCTCGGAGAACTAACAAATGATTAAATACTCATTGGGGGATCAGATAGTCAGGATTTAAGTACATACCCGTCACCTCAACGCGGAGATGAGAAGGGACGCCCTGCGATTGGGTAATCTGAGTGCTGCCCAAAGGCGTTTCTGGATCCAACGTCACTACAAAAAGATAGGAATTGACGCACCTTATTCCAGGATTTTCCGATCCAGAGGGATTTGGGCTAGAATGATGGGTCATTGGCGGGAGAGACACGGGTCAGCAGGCATTTACGCACGAATTCAATGTCATGTGCTGGTGCTCCATATCTTTTTCAAGGGTCACACAAGCTATAGGAGAGTCTTCTGTAGATTCTAATATCTTGTATGAGTCAAGCGTCAAGGTAAACGTGTGCTGTCCACATGTCGCGGTTCTTACCCAGCACGCGGGCATCACCGATTCCCACCATTGTCAAATTTGTTGTCCTAATAGGGAACAAGACCTTACCATAACTGTAAGTACTGTACTGTAAGACGACCGACGAATCGACCGAATTGCAGACGTGCGGACCGAGTCGGACAACAAAGGAAGTGTAACACGTCCGACAAGTCCTCACTCAAGGTTACTATTCCCCTACAACCGACCGGATTAACCCCGACTTCGCTCTCCCGTTCGTCTTTGCTTACCACCTTTCAACCAAGACTAAGACAACCACCGACTTACGATCCTGGTTAGCGCTGGTGCCCGTAACGCCTCATGGTCGCGCAATACTGCATTCCCCTATATATATCGTCCATGGCATCACAAACACCTCTCACCCTCAAAATCTGCTTGTCAATTCCTCGGCCACAACATAAGTTGTCAACATTTTCTCTTTCCCTCGATATACGAGGAAGTTCCAACATTGAAGTACAAGACGCGGACCAACGGTAATAGAGCGAGAAATAGACTAACCAAGTCGTCCGCATCCGGATTCTAGGCTGGTAGACCTTCAGGAGGAGGGAACGTCGCTAGAGGTGATTGGGGTATAGGGATGGGATCTAATACATGGGCTCTCCTCAAAATTATCATAATGTACGTCGACTCTGCTGTTGAACGTTGAACCTCTAACGTACCTTGATAGCGTTCCCAAGACTGAGTACTGAGTCATCACCCCAACCTCCCGCGCGCTCTCCTGGCCGCGACCCCGTTGCCACCTCCGCACGCTCTCCGAGCTCGGGGTTAGTCTGCGAGTTGCTGCATACAATACCGCGCCACGCCCCCACACCCAGACGCGTCGACCGGCTACTGGCACCTCACGAAGCACCGCATCACACAGGCTTCTGGACATGGGACACCAACCGCGGGGCGTCCAGCGTGGTTTGTGAGGGAGACCTCGACGCGGGAGAGCGGGAGGCCGAGGTTTCGCGTGGTCTGGCAGCCGACGGTGCGGTGCGTGACGATTCACACTGTCTCTTCTTTTTTTCCCGGTCCTGATGTGACATCGTCAGAGCTACGACAAGGCCCTGTCACGCTCTTTTATCTATGTGAGTGTGGTGAATGTCGAAGGTGTAATCAAACTTTGTCGCGATGCGTATCAGCCCTAGCTCGCAGCGAGCATCCCTGGACCTCTTCCCTTCTTGGCCCATGATCTGTGAGGCCTCGTGTTGTTCCTTTGATTGAAGTTGACTTCTTGCTCCACCAGCCGCAGAGTGACAGTTGTACGCTCACTTCACTCGATGCCCGCCTGGGCGAACACTCTACACTGCGCTCTCGACTTCGGGCGTGCTGAAATATGCGCGCGGCACGCACTTTGGATGACGATCTCCACGTTGTACGGGGCTCCTGTGTGGCTCGGCGGCGGACTCCAGGGCCCTCTGGGAGAGCAGAGGAGGGCGCTACGTGCGAGTACGAGAAGGGAACTCGGACGTCAAGCAGCCACAAGCACTTTTGGCAATGCAAGCGCAGGGGGGGCTTGGGTATTGACGACCCCTTCAACGGATCTCAGCTGCACATTGTCCTTGGCTTCACAGATGCGTTGATGGATGATTTTGCGTTGAGGCTCCTGGACGGTGCGTACGATCACGAAACCTCTCAGTCCGTCTTCATACCGGATTGTCCCTGCTCACACAGATGCTAACTCCTATACCAGATACCCGACGATGACAAGCTTCTTCGCACACCTCTGCCTGTACCAACAAATGATCTATTAGCATATTATCCTCGATCCCTACCTCCAAGCCCTCGAGGCGCACCTTTCCTACATGTCTTACTCCCTCCTGCTTGCTTATCTGACAGGGCGATAGAAAGTGAGGCAGCATTCCCTGATCTCAACGTACAACAGCGCAGTTACGCTCTCTTGACCTCTCTTGCGCTCTCTGCATACCTCGCAGAGCGACGCGTGGCCCAAGAGTGCGTGCAAAATCATGGACTAGATATCTCGCGCATAGCCATCATCACCACATCGCACAATCGAGCGCGTGCCCGATACCTTCCCATTGTCAGTGAAGGGACAGCTGCTGGGTCTGGCCAAGATGGCGTAGGAGCCCACGGAAGATGCTGCTTGAGCGGTCGATAGAGTGGATGGTCTTTAGTCCGCCAACCGCGTGAACTGTCCGAGACAAACATTCTGTTTTGTATGATGATCCATGATATGATAATTCGTAGTTCTCTACTGGTGTAGTTTCGCTCCTCATCGAATGCTTACTACAGACTCGGCTCTTTCATCACCATGGGTATGTTGTTTGCTCTGGCGTCACAAGGAAACTCCCCGCGGGGATTTCTGGCTATTTATGCGTTTATGGACCAGACAGTTTCCCTTGCAACCAACCGAGGTTGAAAGGTTATTTATTTTCGTTGCCGATGATGTGGAACCGCCCTGCTACTGTAACCCTATCATAGGAGTTGGAGATCATCGTTGTTGTCCGTGGACAATGGCTCCATCCCCAGTTTCCAGGTTACTACGATCAATACAATCCTTATAATACCCCCCCTTTTCTGTTCCAGGTCCGACTGTGTCGACCATGCCATATTCCGTGAGCAGAGGTGTCCTCTTTAGCTACTGTGGGTGTTTTCAATCTTCGGGGTTGATCATGCGATTATAACTTATAACAACCATAGGTGTGATTGTCATTCTCAACATAGTGATACTTGCTCTGTCGGCCAGAGTGAATCACTTTCAAGATTATTTTTGTTAGGTGTTCGTATTCGATTGTCCATCGACTGGTCTTAACCCTGGATTTGCAGATGTCGCCGACATCTTCCCTCTTGCTTTGTCGGCCGTCACTTTTGCTGTCGCCGTTCTTGCGTGTGTTCCCAGATTTTCTCTCGGCGCTTTATGCTTTTGTTAAATCGTACTTATTAGGTTCTTATTGGACGTTGGTTTGCACAATTCACTTACCGCTCGCCCTTCGTTCGAAATCGCAGTGCTTTTAATCCTCAGTATCTTTTGGCTGGGTCAGCTCTCCTCATGATACCGTTATCCTTGCCGCTATCCGTGCGCTCAACTCAATCATCGTCCCTCTAGCCTGCAATGCTTTCTCAACTTCCCGTTGGAGGCATATTCCGTTGAACTGCTCGACGATTTCGGCTGGTGTGTTTAAACCTCTACCCGCCTCGATTTACGTCAACTCACGCACTCTAGATTATTCTGATGTGAGATCATGGTGCCGAGATCTACAGGCCCTGAAGGCATTTGTCTGGGTGAACTGGGTTGTTCGTGAGTAACGGTTGTATATTATATTTGAGTCCAACATCACAACCCATCGACAGTCCTTATTGCGGCTCTCGTGGCCCTACGATTTTCCGTGATGCAGCACCAGAGAGGGCAAAAACACATCTGGCGCACCCCACTTTCTCGCTTCAGGCCTCGAGGAACTCACAGGCGTTCAGAGACCATAGGAAGCAAAGTCGAAGACTTCCTGCGGTTTTCCCGTTGATATAGATAAGCAGGCAGAAGTTTAGGCGCATACCCATCTCTCTTGATGAGAGGCGTCTGGTTATCAAATCGGCGTCTGTGATGCCGCATTTACTCCCGTGTGCATGCCCACTACATCGGCGCTTGGTCGTTTTAATACATACGTTCGTTCAAACACTGATTCGAACCCTCTAAGAGAGTCCTATATATCACACTTGCCTCGGCCGTACAGAAACTGTCTGTTGCATTGGTCTGATTGTTAATAACGGCGTTCGCGGTTCGCGAGGGCCACGGTTGCGCACTCTTGACAGGATTCAGTGTTCACCCGTCGTACACATAGGCTCCCACTGCGCGGGGTCCACTTCTTTGCCCGCTTGCCGGATTTGCACAGCGCGTTGGTTTTGTCCTCTAGCACTAAGCCCCGAAACTGTCACCTCTGGAAGCATGAGCCCGGGTGTCTAGTGTTTTGGCAACTGCAGCTCAAGTTGCTTTCAGTCGGGCATAAGTATCTGCACCAAGACCTGCACACCTGAAGAGCAGTCCTTAGCAGTGATAATGAACTCGCATCCAGTCCCGTGTAGACTCTTGTAGACAGTCAAATGGGTTGCATATCTCGTCTACGGACGTACATGTCTATTTAATGGGTCGACATTCCGTTGTCACGTCCTATATCGCACGCGTTGACACGCAACCCAAAACTCATTCCCGCCAGGCTCGCACCAGCCCACGGGTCCAAGATCACACTCCGCACATGCAAGAAGTTTCAGGGGCTTGTCTGGATCACTGTGATATGAGAAACACAATTTATGATTCGGAGTGCGCACGAACCTATATGCACAGGGTTAGAGAAGCCGATGTTCTCGAACAACATAGGCGATGGAGTTACAAGCCACCATTGTGTCTTTTCGGGTGGAGCGGGTAGGCCGGGGAGGTCTGGGTGACTAGTGCCAACAGGCTCCAACTACGCCAATGGATTATTCTCGTACCCTACTTGTGGCCGAGTACAAACTCTCACCTGCACGCTTTCACGTTCATGAAGAATGGCTACCCCACGCTTGAGGATGACGCTTCCACAGCGCTCATTTACGCATAGCAGATCATAGCGATTTGATGTTTGAGAGACGTCGAGAATGCCTTTTTCAAACGACGAAAATAGTGGGCCATTCCGCGGCGGTAAGGCACTCTGGTTTTGCAAGGCTGCGAGGAGCCCGGGTGGGATCGCTGCTTGTGAGATGCCTTGGGAATCAATTGTATCAACAGGTACAACCCATTCAAACTCGAGCCAGGGAGTGCCGGCGAAGGATATGCTACTGATACCGCGCGACTTGAAACCTACACGCTCGTAGAAGGATGCCTTGTCCTCGTGCGCAATGAGAAGGACGCGATCGTAGGAACCTGCGGCTGCTAGACGCCGCTGGTATTCTAAGAGAAGGGCACTGGCAATACCACGCCCGCGTACGTTGGGGCTCACGCACACGCCATGGATCAGCACCGTGCGCGCACCAGGTACGTGGGTAGACATTGACTCAGAAGTGAGGGTCGCTTCAGATGAGAGCACGCCGTCTACATAACCAAGGAGGGTGCGCCCGCTGTCGGTTTGAGGCACAAAGGCACAAAGGAAGAGCTCCGGAGCGTTTTTCTGGCGGAAGCTAGAAGGGTGACATGGTGTCAATTGAATTTTCGGAAGGGTGTATCTCATTACCGGCGCACCTCAACTTCTCGATGGTAGCTGCCTCCTCAGGCGGAAAGCCTAGAAACCTACAAGTAAGCTAAAAGGTTGCGTGAGTTTAGAGGGAGTCTTGCCTTGCACCTCTAGCGCGTGAACGGAGCGAACTTCCTCCTCTGAGACGAGGTCGAAGAAGAGACCCTCAGGCAATGCGGCCGATGCCATGTTGATGAATAGGTCAGAGTCGGGTCCTTGGAAATGGAGATGACATCTAATCTTATCAAGTCGCCCAGTTAAGGCAACTGTATCCCACGGGTCCAGCTGCCCGCCCGTGCAACAGTCACCGTTTCCAGTTGACAATACTCAACCCGTATCCTAACAACTCAAAGTGCCGCTCAACATTCATGCTGTCCTTTGTGCTTAGATGCACTCTTTTGCGCTCCGGTACACTCTTATCTGCGCGGGGGCTACTACCGTGTATCATCTCTCCTAACCGACCCCTCGCATGGCCCGTCCAGAGGGGCTTTGCAACTACCAGCGGTGATCTCGACTCCGGGTCTACTGCTGATTCTGAACCCGAGTCAAAGCTCAAATCTACGAGGAAGACTAGGTCCGGCAAGAAAGTGACGCGCAAGGACAAAACTAAAGGGAAAACCAAACTTCGCGTAAAGAAGGCAGAGGCAAAGAAGAGTACGCGCCGTCCCCATATCCTGGTCTGGCATTCTTGACTCCATTTTATAGTTACCATTAAACATGAGGATCTTCCACCTAAACGCCCCGGCGCTTCTTTTATCCTGTGGTTCTCAGACTGGGTCCGTACTCAAGCTAAGGCCGACAGCCCGCTGGCTGCTCGAAATTATCTCAGACAGGGTGCACAGGCCTGGCACACTGTTTCTGAATACGAAAGACAAGTCAGTATCCTAGTCCCCCAGGCACTCGTATACTCAGACTGGTCGCATAGCAATACAGAGAGAAGTACAAGGACCTCAGGACAGAGTACGACCGTCGCATGGAGGAGTGGCGCGAGAAAATTAACCCGACCGTCTTGCGCGAGCTGAATCGTCGCCGCGTCGCGAAGGGTCGGCCTCGTATTCGTGGCCCTCACACTGGCCGCCCGTTGACCGGTTTCCTTCGGTATGCGTACAAAAACACTCATTTAAAGGCTACAACGTTGAACAATGTCCCAGTTACTTCCAGGAGGTACGAGGAGACATTTCTTGGACACAAGAGAGCCGCAGCGATCACCTTACGGCTGTGGCTGAACGGGCCGGGAGCCAGTGGAGGGCAATGAGTGAAGCCGAGAAAGCGGTACGTGTGACCTTGATGGCGAGGTGGATGACGAGAAACTCAGTATTGGCCGACAGAAATACAATGACCCAGCACGTGCCGAGATTGTCGCTTGGGTTGAAAAGCGTAAGGCGGAGGGTCATGCTAAGTAGTAGTGGCCGTACCATCTCTGCAGGAAAATAAAGAATGACCGACACCCTTTCCCACCGTGACCACCCCTTTTTACGAGACACATTGAATGCTAGGTCGAATGCTGCCGCTACCTGTTTCGCGGAACACCCGATCTTGGTCTAGACTACCGTATTTCGTGCATCTCATTTAGTCAATTTTCTGCATACTCGTACTGTGTCTGGAAAATTCGAAGTTCGCTTAATAAAGTCTTTGACCTGCCAAGTAACTGTTTTTGCGAAGATGAACGCAAAAAAGGGAACTCCCTGGCGGGGAGTCGAACCCCGCTCTCGCGCGGTCAGATGAATGACAGGCGCGTGTACTAATCCGATATACTACCAGGGACCTGTACTCTTTACTCGGTTAGCCAAGGTTGATCCGGAAGACCAGTGACCGCTTAGATTTTTCAACTCGAACACGCTTGCTCACAGTAACGCGCTCGGACGAGTCGGACCTCAGAATGACCTCCAACGACCTATTCTCTTTCCTCGACGATAATCATGACTCTGGAAACAGTGACTCAGAGATTACCCCCGATGCTATGCAAGTCGATAAGGAGCTTGCGCGTGCTTCCGCTCCTTCCAACGAGCGTTCTGCCGAGCCCCCCAAGCCGCAGACACGCGTGAAATCTCCGGCGTCATCACCGCCTCCGGAAGATGACCCACCTTCTAAAAGGAAGCGACTAGGACCGTCTGCTTCCGCCCCAGCGGTGGTAGTTGATGAATTTGAGACCGAGGCGAAGCGAGAGGTTGCCGCGAGTGCTGGACTCACCGGGGCAACAGACGCCGCTGGCTTACGATTGGAGTTGCGACACCAGGTCATACTGCAAGGATTGTTCCCGCATTAACCGGCTGACTTCTTGTTTCAGGTTCGACACCAAGTTGCCATACCACCAGGCTATCGTTATGTTCCCATCGCCTCTCATGTCCCGCCAGCGAAGCCAGCACGCGAATACAAGTTTACCCTAGACCCTTTTCAACAAGTTTCCATCCATGCCATCCAACGAAACGAGAGCGTTCTCGTGTCTGCGCACACTAGCGCAGGAAAGACTGTCGTTGCCGAATACGCGATTGCACAGGCATTGCAGAACAAGCAGCGCGTCATTTATACGAGTCCCATCAAAGTAGGTCTCGAGGGAAACAAGCCCCGTGTCTCTTTCTCAGTGTTCTTGGTTAGGCTCTCAGTAACCAAAAATACCGCGAAATGGAAGCCGAATTTAGTGATGTCGGGCTAATGACAGGAGATGTTACCCGCAATCCGTCGGCGTCCTGTCTAGTGATGACCACTGAAGTGCGTTCAGGCAGTTATCATGCTCTTAACCCTGAGTTGATTATTTGCAGATTCTTCGGTCTATGCTCTATCGTGGCTCTGAGATCATGCGCGAAGTTGCTTGGGTCATTTTCGACGAGATTCATTATATGCGTGACAAAGAACGCGGTGTGGTTTGGGAGGAGGCTATAATCTTGCTTCCGCATACTGTGCGCTATGTGTTTCTCTCTGCAACCATACCCAACGCGATGCAATTCTGCGAATGGATCTGTCGCTCCCACGAACAACCTTGTCACGTTGTCTATACCGACTTTCGACCAACTCCGCTGCAGCATTATCTCTTCCCTGCAGGTGGTGAAGGCATATATATGGTACTGAACGAGAAGGGCGAGTTTCGCGAGGACAACTTCTCCAAGGCCATGGGCATGTTGCAAGAGCGTGCTGGTGAGGACCCTGCAGATCCGAAAGGTGGCAAGGGTCGCAAAGGAAAAACAAGAAAGGGTGGAGACAAGAAAGGTGAATTAGTTCGCCACAGCACCGAGATATGGCTGACTTGTTGAATTGAAGGCCCATCTGATATCTCCAAAATTATCCGGATGATCATGCTCAAGAACTACAACCCGGTGATCGTCTTTGCGTTCAGCAAGCGTGAATGCGAAGCGCTTGCGCTCACACTATCGAAGTATGAGTTCAACAGTGCAGACGAACAGGCCACAGTTGAGAAGATATTCGCGAACGCCATAGCGGGACTCGCCCCGTCCGACCGCACGCTACCTCAGATTGAAAACATCCTCCCACTACTCCGTCGGGGTATCGGTATCCATCATGGGGGTCTGCTCCCGATTTTGAAAGAGGTGATTGAGATATTGTTTCAGGAGGGTATGATCAAGGTCCTCTTCGCAACTGAGACGTTCTCTATTGGACTCAATATGCCGGCCAAGACTGTTGTTTTTACCGCCGCCCGCAAGTTTGATGGGCACGAATTCCGCGACTTATCTTCGGGCGAATACATCCAGATGTCGGGTCGGGCCGGGCGCCGTGGACTCGATGACCGAGGCGTAGTAATCATGATGTGCGATGAGAAGCTCGAGCCCGTTGCTGCAAAGACGATGATCAAGGGTGAAGCAGATCGTTTGGACTCGGCATTCCACCTGGGATACAATATGATTCTCAATCTGATGAAGATCGAAGTTATCAGCCCGGAGTTCATGCTAGAACGGTGTTTCTTGCAGTTTCAGAGCAGCGCTGGGGTGCCTGTTCTCGAGGAGGGTGCGAATACTTCACTTGACCAAATGGGCTTCCCTTATGCTTTCTTTAGAGCTCAGGCTCGAGGAAGAAGCAAGAGGCTCTATAGTGGTCCCTGACGAGGAGCTGGTTGCTCAGTACTACGAGTATCGGCAACAACTTGATCAAATGTCTGCTGATTTTCGTGAAGTCGTTCACCACCCAAGCTACAGTTTACCATTCTTGCAACCAGGCCGCCTCGTTAAGGTCAAACATAAGGACCTTGATTTTGGCTGGGGCGTTGTCATCAATTATCAAAAGCGGCTCCCCCCAAAAGTAGGTCCCACTGTAATGCCTCACACTTCGAATACTATCAGCTGACGAACTTGCAGAACCAGCCTGTACCTAAGGATGACATCCCGCCTCACGAGCAATACATAGTGGACGTCCTTTTAAACTGTGCTCAGGATTCCACTGTACCAAAAGAGCGCTCTACAATTACCGCTACTCCAGGCGGTGTTCTGCCCTGCCCATCAGGACAGAAAGGCGAGCCTCTGGTTCTACCGGTGTTGCTATCGACTCTCAACGGGATCAGCCACCTGCGCATATTCCTTCCGAAGGACCTGCGCTCAACTGGTTCGCATGAGACCGTCTGGAAGAGTATTCTCGAGGTCCAACGCCGGTCACCGGATGGTATACTACTCCTCGATCCGATTGTGGACATGGAAATCAAGGACGAAAAGTTCAAGGTACTCGTCAAGGTGAAGTGACATCCGTATGGGGTATCTATCCCTTAATAACCGCCCGGCAACTTAGAAAATACAAACGATGGAGCAGAAGATGTTCGCGAGTCCACTGCACAAGGACCCGCGCCTGCCAGAGCTTTACGACTTGTACGCACGAAAGCGCGCGGCGCAGGATCGAGTACGCTTGTTGAGGAAGCGCATTCAAGCGACACACGATGTCCTGCAAATGGAGGAGCTCAAGTCTCGTAAACGCGTACTCCGACGACTAGGTTTCACATCTGCGGACGACATAGTGGATGTGAAAGGCCGAGTCGCATGCGAGATAAGCACCGGTGACGAGCTGTTACTCACCGAGCTCATTTTCAACGGCGTGTTCAACCCACTGGCTCCAGAGTACTGTGCCGGGTTGCTCAGCTGCTTCGTCTTTACGGAGAAGGTCCGTGTGCCCCAATAATGGAACCATGCTAATGCGTTGACCTTGCTGTAGAGTGAACATCAAACCAAATTGAAGGAGGAGCTTGCTGCACCTTTACGCGTCATGCAGGAGAATGCGCGCCGCATTGCCAAAGTTTGCAAGGAGTCCAAGTTACCTATCGTGGAGGAAGAGTATGTCCAGTCGTTCAAAGTCGAGCTCATGGATGCAGTCGTGCAATGGTGCCGGGGTGCATCGTTCTCAGACATCTGCAAGGTTGGTGACATTCGCTGAACTTGCGTCACCTTGCTCACGTTGGCGCATCACATGTAGCTCACAGACCAGTTCGAGGGCAGCCTCATTCGCGTTTTCCGGCGCCTGCAAGAGCTCATTCGACAGATGGCCCAGGCTGCAAAAGTCATTGGCAACGTCGAGCTCAAACAAAAGTTCGAAAAAGCATCCGAGATGCTTGAGCGGCCGAATTCCGTCATCTTTGCCTCATCGTTGTATCTCTGAGCTTGCTTTCTGCTGTAACAACATTCTTTTTATTTCCTTTGGTTTGACCGCAACGTACACGACGACAGATGATTGCCAAGGACAAGCAAGGATAGAAACGGGAAATCATTCACCTGGGGAGAAACAGTATGGTAACAAGAATAAATCGATCCCCTTAGGCTATCAGCACGCCCCGTCATCCGTCCAAACTCCGGCTGCACGCCAAATCTTTAGCTAGACGCATCGTAAGTCTCATGAGACTCACCAGCGCCGCCCGGAACGTCTGCTTCTGTCCACCACTTCGCGGTCCACAAATGGGCGTCTACGGCACATCTCAGTGCGCGAACATCGATATATGACACAGGTAGTATACTTACTATAGGTGGCCTGCTGACCGCCATTGTAGGCTATCTAGTGGAAATCGTCAGCCATACTGTGATGAGAGAATAGTCGGCGGCGTACTTGGGAGCTCCACGCTGCCACGCCCGCACATGCCCCCGAGCTCGTCGTGGTAGATGTAGGTATTGGGGTTGAAGACGTAGAAGACGTAGGGGCCGGCGCACTCGTCGTGCTCGAAGGGGTTGATTGACCCATGTTGCTGCGGATATTGTCCCATTTGCTAGTAGGATAGCTACGTCGGCGTCAATCGGGTGTGGTCAAGTCAAAAGAAATGAGGTGCGTCTCTCAACTTTATGTGATTCTGGAATCGAGGGTAAGTCAGGCAGGTGGCATATGTAGAATTGTGAGGATGACGAGCGTACTAAGGTCCGGTCAAGGCTAGCATAGACGCCAGCGGTGGTGCCAACAAGCGAGGCTGATCCCACTTTGTCTGTGGACAACTAATCTCTGGATGTTCAGTTGTCCCTATGTTTGGGGGTTCAAGACGCGTACATCCCAGAACATAGAGCCCGCGAGGCCTTTCGTCTGAACGTATTGCGCCTTTAAGGTAGCGATATGAGGCGTGTCGTACGAGACGAGCTCTCTGCTCGTCGTATTATAAGAATAACTGGTCACATCTGTGGTGTTCTCGAACACCTGTGCACCAGAGAGCGGCAAAGCGGAATATGAGTAGACACCCGCTTCGATCGTCCCCGGTCCGATCTGTGCGTCAGGGATATGGGTCAGTTAGCCTGTTGTCCGGAGACTTCGCAACGCCCGTACCCCGCTGTACGGCGCGCCCAGACCATCAGTGTTTTCGAATGCGCGCCCGTAGAGTGGAATGCCTTTGTCAAGGGGTATTTAGAGGTCGTTGAACGACAAACATCATGCCGGAACTTACCCATGTTGATCTTCGAAGCTGTCGCTCCCTTCGAAAGATACCATTGGATCGCAGCGTCGGTACTGACACCCGTGCGCGCGCCGCCGTAAATATTGGCTTGGTTGTCTGCCTGGACGCGAGGTGTTTGAGCGGCGGGCAGGCGAATGAAAGGTTAGATTCAGTACTCACCCAGGTTAGCCAGGAGCCGGCGTAGTCGTAAGCCTAAGGAGATGTACACTTAGGTGCAGGCGAGCGATATGTGATAAGCCGGCGCCTCATACCATCAAATTCCAGAAGGTCAGCGCAGAATTCATCTGTGGGACGACAAGACTCGCGTAGTTCGCGGCGCCGGCGGCGACCGCGGCCTTGAATGGGAGAGGTGAACCGAGTGAAGACCCGTGATGGGGGGAAAAGGCTCACAGTCAGTTGGTAGGGCACGGTGTCTCCGTTGCTGTTCGCGAGCGCGTCCATCGCCGTGCGCAATTCCGTAAAGAGGTCCGCAAAGCCCTGACCTTGAGCGGTGCCACTAGGGTATTCGAAGTCAATGTCGCTTCAACGATGGCTAAGTCAGAACATGATAAGCTCCCGAGTGCGCGAGTCGTGGGGGCGTACATTCCATCGAACCCATAGTCTTTGATCAGCTGAATAGCGCTGCTGACAAATGTTGCACGCAAACTCGAGCTGGTAACGAAAGAGAAGTGGCCGCTTTGAGAGTATGTCCAACCGCCGACCGACAGAAGAACCTTGAGATTTCTGGAGGGACAGTTGAGATAACATACGGGGGCGACAGCAATCACGTTCACCTATTCGCTAGTTTGAGGAGGTACAACTTGAGACAGGTTCAACAAAAGACCTCGTGAACGCAGGGGGGGACATAGTACCTGTTTCAGGCACCCATAAAGGTTGACTCCCGGCTCGCTCCAGGAATCTCCAGGGAAGTGTTTCTTAGAAATTATCAGCTATAAGCAAACTAAAACGAGGGGAAAGGCTTACTTGTTCGTCCGCATACGAATCAGTCAGGAAAATAGAGCCGGTGCTTGGAGTTACATCCGCAAATGCGTAGAGAATATGTGTAAGATCGGAGGGAATGATATCAGTAGGTTCTTCGAGGTAGCTTATTCAGATTTTCTCCTCCTCGCGACCAGCATAAAGGGAACATTACTCACGGAAATTCGTTCCATAGATGCCCCTTCCACAGAATGGTTAATAGAAAAAACGAACTTGCAGGACCATAAAGGACACACCAATTGGTGAAATAGGCAGCTTGAACCTTACCAGTGACACGCTTCTCAACGGCGTTTGGCTTCACATTCGCGTCTGTCATGGACTTGTCAAAGGCATTCTTGTAATTGGATG